>Ga0257114_1000329_pt1 | contig 36784 bp, 34 predicted proteins | sample SI112_10mmetaG_FD_190149 | JGI IMG/M metagenome (GOLD analysis project Ga0257114, IMG submission 190149) | Marine microbial communities from Saanich Inlet, British Columbia, Canada - SI112_10m | ecosystem: Environmental > Aquatic > Marine > Inlet | place: Canada: British Columbia | collected...
GATAATACAGATCTTAAGCTTGCTTCCCATTCTTCAACTGTATCGCAAACATAACCATTCATGCCGTGCTCTACAATATCAGTATTAACCCCCACTGGAGATACAATAGCAGGTACGCCCAAACTCATATATTGCAAAGCTTTAAAACCACATTTTCCGTTTGCCCATTTATCAAATGTTAGTGGCATTAAACCGATGTTAAAGCGAAGTAAATCATCAATTTCGGTTTCTTTTTGCCATTTCACAAATTCAAATGACTTTAGCGTAAACTTGGGATTTTTATCGCTAATGATGACAAGTTTAAAATCAAACTCTTTTTCTAATCGCTCAAAAACGGGTAGCATCTCTTCTAAGTATCTTAAAGTTGAATGCGTTCCCGTCCAACCTATTATAAACTCTTTTGTGTTTTGATCTTTTATTCTGTTGTGATAATTTTCTGTATCAATTGTAGTTGGGTTAATAACTACATTAGAATTATACTTTCTTCCATAGGCTGCCAAAAACTCATTTCCTACACTTAGTTTATAAGCATACTTGCAAAGCTTCTTTACATGTCCGTAGCTTTTAATAAATGCAAATTTGGCATTATTAGCGGCATAATTTGGCAACCAAATAGAATCGTCAAAATCAAAAATTATTTTCTTACCGTATACTTTAGCAAGTACAAATTCCACAAACTGGGGTCCTACTGGGTATAATTCTCTGTGTATAAATATTCGATCATATTTAAACGCTGTGAATAATAGTGCATACCTTCTTAGAATACCTCTTAAGATTGCGAATGCTTTTCCCAGCACTACTCCTTTTTTATACAAAATATCCCATGCTTTTTGATCCCAAAAGGATGAAACAGAGTAATCGATCCCATTTTCCTTTAAAAAAGGCAAATATTGTTCGAACCTAAAACGCTGACTTGCAGCTGTTCCAGAAGGATATGGTATTAAAAAAAGTATTTTCAATTTGTTATTTTCTGGTGGTCAAATATAGTGATTTTTGATTATTTGTATTTACACACTAATATTTTAATTTAAAACAAATGGATTTTTACTTTTAGGTCTAAGCAAACAAATTTTATTTTTTTGATGTTTTGAGGACTACTTAACTACAAATCAATAAGTTAAATTAAAAAAATCTCCAGAGTCATTAAACTTTTAGAATACTTTATCCACATTCCAATCAAAATATCATTTACGCAGTTAACTTCCACCCCCAAATAACTATAGAATATTAATATCTCCAAGTCTCTTGCTTTTTGACATGTTGTTAAATCTAACAATCTATAATAACCCATTTATCTTACTCAGCATTGATAACGAAGTCTTTCGATTCCTCAGAAAATAAATTAATAATAAAAAGATTGCTTCTTTATTAATGCATGCTAACGATAGAAAGCGAATGAAATAGATTCTAAACCATGTCTATTCAAACATGATAATTAAAACTTAAAAGAGTTTAGTCCTAAAAAGCAATTAGCGTTGTTGCGTATTAAACCTTTTTGAATACACAAACTGAACAACGACTTAAATCGTGATTCATAAGGAGAAACGACTTCCGAAACTTTAAACTGTTGCTTGAAGTTCCTACTCTATGCTTTAAAATACTTGTAAGTATTATAATACGGATTACAAAAAAGTATTTCGTTAAAAAACCGACCATAAAACAAAGAAAAAAGCACACCGATCTTAGGAACGATTTGATCATAACATTTTGAGCTAACTTACAAATCTCCTATTGTATTTTGAAATGGTAATTGATAATCCGATAATTTACACAAGTTCCCCCAGTTATCAATAGATAAGTCTAAAAGTTCAACTTTGAATCTACTGAAAATAAAAATAATATGATTTATTTTAAGAATACATGAGAAAAAATTATCATATCCCAAAGTATTGATATTATGCAAAATATTAAAATTGCAATTTTGAGGGATTTAATTCTACAGAACCAAGAATCTCGTACATAAGGTCACACTTCAGAACAAACAAAAAAAATTATCTTTGATAAATGACGACATCTATTGCCAAAAACCTTCTAAATATTAAACAGTATTTACCAACTGAAGTAACATTAGTTGCTGTAAGTAAAACCAAACCGTTAGCGGACTTGCAAGATTCCTATGATGCTGGTCAGCGGGTTTTTGGGGAAAACAAAGTGCAAGAGTTGAGAGAAAAAGAACCTGCAATGCCTAAAGATGTACAATGGCACATGATTGGTCACATGCAATCTAACAAGGTGAAATACATTGCTGCGTATATTGATTTAATTCACGGTGTTGAATCTATCAAATTATTAAAGGAGATTAACAAACAAGCGGCTAAAAACAACCGTGTTATAAAGGTTTTATTGCAGTTTTACATAGCGAATGAAACCACTAAGTTTGGTTTGCAACTTGATGAAGCAAAGGAAATACTATCAAGTGCTGAGTTTAAAGATTTTCAAAACGTACAAGTTGCCGGTGTTATGGGAATGGCTTCTAACACTGAGGATAAAGAGCAAGTATTAAAAGAATTTCAAAGTTTAAAGTCCATTTTTAACACTTTAAAAACAAACCATTTCCCTTCTGAAGATTACTTTAAAGAAATAAGCATGGGAATGAGTGGTGATTATAAAATTGCTATTGAGGCTGGTAGTACTATGATTAGAGTTGGAAGTTCTATTTTTGGAAAGCGAAACTATGTATAAATCATTAATAATCGTTTTAACTGTTACTTTAAGCCTTGGATCGTGCGCTCAAAATACCTTTAACCAAACTGTTGATGGTTATTTGAATTTTTCGGTAGATACTATTTCAACTCAAAGCTTTTCTAAAATCATTAAGAAAGTTAAGATTATAGACGCTAGGAGTTTAGCTGAATATTCGACTAGTAAAATTGTAGGTGCTCAATTTATTGATTTTGACAATCCTAACTTCAACACTTTACAAATCGCTAAATCAGATACAATTGTTGTTTATTGCACCATTGGGTACAGAAGTGAGAAAATTGGAAAGCAATTAAAAGACAAAGGATTTACCAATGTACTTAACCTATATGGGGGGATTATTCAATGGGCAAATGACAGTAACCAGGTATGCAATCCAACTGGCATGCCAACCAACAGCATTCATACATACGATGCTTCCTGGGGGAAATGGTTGACAAATATCAACTTCCAAAAAGTTAATTAATGCCTAGAAAGGAACGATTTACCAGAAATTGGTTGTTAGAACAAGCGATTTCTGCGCCCAATGATAGTGTGCAATTGACGGGATACTTAAAAATAATTTCAGAATCTAATTGGTATACGTTTACACAAGTTGAAAACGAAGAAGGCAAAAGAATAACAGGACATCTTAATTTACCTAAGAAAAAAGTAGATAATCTTATTTCAAACATTCAAGCATTAAACAATCAGCCTTTTATTCTTATAGGGAAACCTTCATTTTACGTTGCAAAAAGCATAAAGCGAGGATCTATTAATATTGAGCAAATTATTCACCAGCCAAAAAGTTCAATTTAAAGCGTTTCAAATATCATAATTTGTACAACCCATTCAAACTTGTCAAAATAAAGCACATTCAATAAATACGTTAAAGAGGAGTTAATCAATTTTTAAAGAATTCTTTTATGATTAAAATAATACTTTAACAAAAGTATAATATGTAATTGATTTATAAATTATTACATATTAAAAAAACTATATCTAGTTTTTAGTCCACAGGATGTCCCTCCGGTCCATTTGACACTTTCCTTCCAGCTTGTCCTTTCTTCATTCGGTCGAGCAATTGCTTTTTAAATTTTCGTTCAGCCTTACGCAGCATCAAAACCTTTTTGATGGGTAAAGCATTTTTCAGTTTGGCACCATATGCTTTTTCAAGGGCCAATTGCTTTTCTCTAAAAGCCATCTCACTATCCAAAATATCTTCCGCTTCTTCATCGGTTAATTCTTCAGGAGATTTACCTTTGTATTTCTTTCGTGTCTCGCGGTGTTCCTTTCTCAAAGCTTCCCGTTGAATTTCATGTTCATCGTAAATTGGCCAAAACACGGTTTCTTCTGTAGCTGTAAGAGAAAGTTCTTTTTTGATGAAAGCCTTTTTCATCGCCCTTACCTTTTCTTTACGAGCCTTTCTCTTTTCAGCTTTGTCTCCTCCTTGCTGCGCTACTAACTGTCCAAATCCAATGAACATTGATAATAATAATCCAATAATTGCTGTTTTATTTTTCATTTTAAGTCTCTTTTAATGTTATAAATTATCCCAATCTCCATCTTCGTACCCTTCATCAAGCATGTACTCGTATATCTCTTGGTCAGAAATATCATCTAACGAAATTGGAACCTCTTCATTAATTTTACTTTTTACTTGTGTTGAATCAACTTCACCAAAACCTTGCGCTTCTATCAAGTCTGCGTCCGACATTACATCTATAATGTCATTTTCACTAATGTCATCAATGTTGTCTGAGAAGTAAGCGATTAATTCATCTTTAGAAAAATCGTATTGTGCTACTTCATTGGTTGATGCCATATTATTCACAATAACAAGTATTGCTACTATGCAAGCAATACCTGAAACGGCTACCTTTATTTGAGGTAATTGCCACCAAGCTTTTTTATTGTTGTGAATTTTGTCCTGAACGTTTTTCTGGAAGCCATCAAAGTATCCATCCGGCGTTTTAAATTCAGACTGCCCTGATGACTGTTTTAAGAAGTCGCTCACAACGTGATCGTCTATTTGGTCGACCATTTTATCATCTATGTTATTACTTCCTTTCATTCAATGTCTTTGATGTTTTTAAATTAAAAAGGTTTAATCTTCTTTTAAATATTTTTCAATTTTCTTAACTGCATGGTGGTATTGCGCTTTCAAGCTCCCTACCGTTACTTCCAATACTTCCGCAATTTCTCTAAATTTTAATTCTTCAAAATACTTAATATTAAAAACCAATCGTTGCTTTTCGGGTAATGTTAAAATTGCCTTCTGTAGTTTTAATTGGATTTCATCCCCGCTGTAGTAAGTGTCTGCTTCAAGTGTAGATACTAATTCATTCTCAACATCTCCAATTGGTAAAAAAAACCTCCTCTTCTTCTTTCTTAAATGGGTTAAAGCTTCATTGGTTGCTATTCGGTAAATCCAAGTGTATAGTTTTGATTCTCCTTTAAACTTATCTAGGTTCTTCCAAACTTTCACAAAGGTTTCTTGAGCAATGTCATCCGACGATTCATGATCGATAACCATTCTACGGATCACCCAGTACACCTTTTCTTGGTACTTCTCCATCAACAAGTTAAAACCATAGTCTACAGTTTTCTTGTCTTTGATTTTCTCAATTATGTCTTCGTCTGTCCAGTTCAAATTTTGCCCTTATATGGGTATAGGACAAGATTAATTAAAAAAGGTTTAATCACGAAGGAAGATTTATTTTTTGGGCAAAACAATCATAGCATAACTATTGAAGTACATCGAAAATAAAAATAACCAACGAGTCAGTCAAATTCTACAACCATTACACAAGCGGACAAAAAAAAAGTGTTTGTCATTAAAAAAAGATACTTCAAATGAAGTATTAAAAAACGAAAAAGAAGAAGACACCGAAAAAGAATGGCTGTTAAACACGGGGTATGTATTGAGTCAAAAAGAAGAACTTCTACTTATTTAAGTTGGAGATACCCCCTTTATTGTTAAAATGCACCATTTCATGGGTAAATTTCGATAAAAACAAATTACTTCCCTAAGCAACTCCATTCCAAGCAGGTAATTTCAGTCTGAAATTATCATTTAATTAATCAACCCTTGTTTTTAGCAGAACATAAAAAAACCAGTCCAAGAATGCTTGTAAATCCTTTGTCATCTCGCTAAGATTCACGAGATTTGCGCGTTGAAAACGCAAGTGCTTTTTCACATATTGAAATCAATCCTAAAGGACTGAAAATGGACAAGTTAGAACAACTTTCGAACATCAAGGCTGGAGACGTAAACATCTCAAAAATCACCGAGTTTTTCGAAACAATTAAAAATGTAAAGGATATCGACACTTTAGGAAGTGAAGATCACATCGTAAAATCTGATAATTTAAGAGAAGATGTGGTTATAAATTGTGACCCTGAAGAAAAGGCTTTGATTTTGGAGAATTTCCCTGCAAAGCAAGGTACGTACCTAGTGGTTCCTAAGGTTATTCAATAATTCCTGTCCAATAATACAATCAAGATGAGCGAGTCTATAATTCAAGACATTCAACATAAATTAAACAACAAGGAAGTTTCTTGCGTGCAATTGGTACAAGAGAAAATTGACGCGTTAAATGCATCTACAAAAAATGCAAATAATGCCATCCTTGCTGAGTCGGCTTTAAAACAAGCTGCGGCTTACGATAAACAATTGGCTTCTGGTGAACAACTTTCAGGACTACAAGGAATTCCTTTTGGTGTGAAAGACGTTTATCTTTTAAAGGGAACCATTTCAACGGCAAGTTCAAATATTCTTAAGAATTACAAGTCGCCCTACACGGCAACTGCAATTCAAAAACTAATAGATGCGGGCGCGATACCGGTATCGAAAGAAAACTGTGATCAATTTGGACACGGTTCTACAAACGAGAACTCTGTTTTTGGGACAACTAAAAATGCTTTTGATGATTCGAAAGTAGCGGGAGGTTCGTCCGGAGGTTCAGCAGTTAACGTTGCGCAAAAAAATACTGTGTTCTCCATTGGAGGTGATACAGGAGGTTCAATTCGTCAGCCAGCTGGTTACAATAATGTATTTGGTTTTAAGCCAACTTATGGTAGAGTTTCGAGATATGGTTTAATGGCCTACACTTCATCATCGGATTGTGTTGGACCGTTTGCTGAAACTGTAAAGGATATCGCTACTACTTTAAACGTAATGAGCGGGAAAGATGGAAAGGATCAAACAACGGTTTCATCTACTGAAATTGATTTAGATTCTTTCTCTAAAGACATTCCTGCAGGAACTACTGTAGGGGTTTACAAATCGTTTATCGAGCATCCTTCGTTAGATCCTTCAATCAAAAAAGGATTTGAAGCTTTAGTTGAAAAACTAAAAGCTAAAAACATCGAAGTTAAAGAGTTAGATTTTTTCGACGGAGATACTTTAACAGCAACCTACTATATTATCGCACTTGCTGAGACAGCTTCTAACCTTTCCCGAATTGACGGAATAGCTTACGGAAGTCGTGCCATGGATAAAGACAATTTAGCATCTACTTACTTGGACACAAGAGGTGAAGGATTTAGTGAAGAAACGAAAAGAAGAATTATCGCAGGTAACCAAGTTTTATCAGTTGGTTACTCTGATGAGATTTATAAAAAAGCACTTAAAGTTCGAAAAGGAATTGAAGCCAAGTTTGTAAAAGATTTTAATGAGGTTGATTTCATTCTTTCTCCAACTGCCCCTTCATTACCTCCCACTATTGGAGAATCATTAAAGAATCCTGTGAGTATGTATCTGTCGGATATGTACACTGTAGGATTTAGTTTAGGTGGCTTACCAACATTAAGTGCTCCTTTTGAAGTGACGAATAACGTTCAAATCACTGCTGCTAAAGGAAAAGACGAAGAGATTTTAAGATTTGCTTACGCGATTGAGCAAAGCTTATAATTACAAGAATTAAAAACATAACATTCAGTTAGAATGAGTTTAGATAAAAAAATTGAGGAATTAGGGTATGAGATTGTAATGGGTTTAGAGACTCACGTACAGTTAAATACAAAAACAAAGTTATTTTGTTCATGTGATAATGAAGAATCAACTACTCCTAACGAGAACATCTGTCCGGTATGTACTGGGCAAATGGGAACACTTCCGGAATTAAACAAAACAGCGGTTGAAAAATCAGTTATCCTTGGAGCTGGTTTAAATGCTACTATTCCAGATTTAGTAAGATGGGATCGTAAACATTACCAATACCCTGATTTACCTAAGAATTTCCAATTAACACAATTGGATTACCCAATTATTGATGGTGGTGAAGTAAAGTGCTTTCGGGATGATGGATCTAGTTTTATAGTTGAATTACACCATGCACACCTTGAAGAAGATGCTGGTAAACTGGTTCACACCGACAAATACTCTTTAGTTGATTACAACAGATGCGGTACTCCCCTAGTTGAAATTGTTACAGAGCCTTGTATTCACAAGATTGACGATGCTGAAACGTACGCAAAATACATTCAAAAAATTGTTCGGCATTTAGGTGTTTCTGATGCCAATATGGAAAAAGGACAAATGAGATCGGATGTTTCTATTTCGTTAAGAAAGAAAGGAACAAACGACTTAAATCCTAGAACAGAGGTTAAAAACTTGAACTCTTATGCTTTTATCACAAAGGCAATTACAGAGGCGGTTACCAAACAATTAAACTACTTTGAAGAACACGGTGTTCCCTCTCCTGATGCAGTTACTGCACAATGGGATGCTGACGCACAAGTTACGAGAATCATGCGTACAAAAGAAGACGCAGCGGATTATCGTTTTTCTCAAGAGCCAGATATTCCATGGTTGGACATTTCGGACTTAAGAGAACGTACAAAAGTTGATGTTTCATTACTTCCAACAGTTGTTGAAGAAGAATTGATTCTTGGTGGGATTCGTCCGCAAGATGCTAAGTTCTTCTCTTCTGATAAGGAAAGATCAAGAGTGGTTATACATTTAAACAAAGGAATAGAGGATATTAAAATGGTTGCGACTGTTTTAACAAACAATATCAAACCAGACGATTACATTCACTTTTCAAACTTAGCGCCTTACCAAGCTTTATTGAAAGAGTTTAAGAATAACGTTATTCCTGTAAACATTGTAAAGGAAGGATTCCAACAATTATTCAAGGATGAAAACTTTGATTACGCTGCTTTCATTAAAGTAAACACGGTATCCGATGAGCAAATCGATGCTGCTGTAGCTGAAGTTATCGCTGCTAATCCTGATGTAGTTGCTGCTGTTAACGGTGGACAGCAAGGACATGTGGGTAAATTGATGGGGCCTACAATGGCTAAAACTGGTAAAGGAGTTTCTGGTAAGATTTTACGAGAAAAGCTTTTAGCTGCTTGTTTAGGTGGTAATGGAGCTGCTAAAGCATCTTCTGATACTCTAGAAAACAAAGGAATTACTAAGGAAGCTAAGAAAAGAGATTTATCTGATGATACACCTAGTAAGTACCAGGATGTAAGAATCATTAAGGATACTTACCGTACGCACCGTATTCCTGAGGTGTCTAAGGATAACTTAGGACAGGAATTAACTTTAGGTGGTTGGATCGCTTCTATTCGTGATCATGGTGAATTGGTATTTATCGATTTACGTGATGCATCAAACGAAGTATTCCAAGTTAAGGTAACACGTGATGCGATTTCTGAAATTGACGACATTGCTCGTTTGAAAGATGAATCGGTAATTGCGGTTAAAGGAAAAGTAATTGAAAGAGATTCTGATGATGTTAACCCGAACACAAGAACGGGTGCAATTGAGTTAGTTGCGAATCATATAGACGTATTAAACGTATCTAAAAACTTACCATTCGAGATTAAACGAGCAGATAAAACAGCGGAGTCTAGTCGCATGGAATTCAAGTTTTTAGACCACAGAAATAGTTCATCTAAAAAAGCAATCATCAACCGTCACAAAGTGATCAAGTTGGTTCGTGACATGCTGGATGAGCAAAACTTTATTGAGGTAGAAACTCCTATCCTATCAGGTGGTACCGATGAAGGTGCTCGTGAGTTTATTGTTCCTTCAAGAGTGCACAAAGGAAAGTTTTATACGCTTCCGCAAGCGCCTCAACAATACAAGCAAATGTTAATGGTTGGTAGTTTCGAACGTTACTTCCAAATCGCTCGTTGTTTTAGAGATGAAGATTCTCGTGGAGATCGTCAGCCTGAGTTCACGCAAATGGATTTAGAGATGTCGTTTGCTTCTATGGATGAAATCATTCAGTTGAACAGCGATATGTTGGTGAATGTTATTAAGACTGTTTACGCTAAGAGTAAATGGATTTTAAAGCCTTTCATTACAATTACATACGCTGAATCAATCGAGAAATACGGATGTGATCGTCCTGACTTACGTTTTGGTCTTCCTATGAAAACCATCACTGAAGTTGTTGCCGATACTTCTTTCCAAGTATTTAGAAACCCAATCGAAGCTGGCGGAATAGTTAAGTCGATCAAGGTGAAGAAAGATGAAATGGGCGGACAAAGATTGTCGAAAGGTCAGATTGAAAAACTGACTTCATTAGCTCAAAGTCATGGATTAGGTGGATTAGCTTATATAATTGTAAATGAGAACGATTTACAATCTCCAATAATAAAATTCTTAGGAGAAAAAATTGCCGCAAACATCATTAACACGATGGATGCCGAAGTTGGAGACATCGTCTTCTTTTCTGCTGCTGATCACGATACTGCAAACAAAGCATTAGACGCTGTTCGTCAAGAATTAGGGAAAATGTTAAACTTAATTCCTAAAAACGTTTTACAACCTGGTTGGGTTGTGGACTTCCCTCAATTTGAGAAAAAAGAAGACGGTGGCTGGACTTTCTCTCATAATCCGTTTAGTATGCCTAAACCTGAATTTATCGGTCAGCATATGGAAGGAAAAGACCCTAAAACGATTTTAGCACAACAATATGACCTTATTCTAAACGGATATGAAATTGGTGGAGGTTCAGTTCGAGCCCATCGTGGAGATATACTAGAAGCTACTTTCAAAATAATGGGTTACAACCATGAAGAAATGCTAGCATCTGTTGGAAACGTATACAATGCCTTCCAATACGGAGCTCCACCACATGGCGGAATTGCTTGGGGATTAGATCGTTTATTAATGATTTTAGAAAAAAAGGATTCAATCCGAGACGTTATGGCCTATCCTAAAACAGGTTCTGGTGAAGATTACTTATTTAACGCCCCTAGTAAGCTTTCCGCTAAAAAAATTAGTGAAGCAAATGTTCAAACTATTGAAAAAGATTAAATTTGAATATTTTATTAAAAATCTAAATATCAAGTAATTAATTACTTGATATTTTTTTTTGCTTGGTTCTTAAATTTAAATATGAACCCTTTTTCACTTTATTTAAAATAAAAAAACAACTTTCTAACTTATCATTACTAAAATCTTTTCATTTTTAAAAAAAAGTAAATTCATTCAACTTCATCTTTCTTTGATAACAAACTAAAAGAACCAGCATTTAATCTCAAGGATTGAATCAAATACAACGATTCTAACTTTAACCAATTTTTAAATCCAAAGTTGGTTATACTGCTCTTAGTTTTAGGAAAAAAGACTTGAAAAAATATTAGAATTTAAACTAAGAACAATTAGTTCAAAAGTCAAAACTTAGATCAATAAAAAAAGCCATCCCAAAAGACAGCTTTTTCATTAAAAATTTATTTTAATACAGCTTATTTAGCTCTTTCTCTTAAGACGTTTACAACATCTTCTAGCTTATGTCCTTTTGCTTGTAGTAAAACTAAATAATGAAACAGTAAATCAGCCGATTCACTTAAGAACAAAGTCTCATTGTCGTCTTTAGCTTCAATAACTACCTCTATAGCCTCTTCACCGACTTTTTGTGCTACTTTGTTAATTCCGCTTTCTAGTAAAGACTTAACATAAGACTTTTCAGAAGTTGAATTTTTTCTTGATTCAATCTTATCTTCTAAAGAAGATATGAATTGCAAATTGTTTTCATCATTTGATTCGCCCCAACAGTTGCCTGTTCCTCTGTGACAGGCTGGTCCAACAGGATCAACAAGGACTAGCAAAGTATCATTATCACAATCGCTTTTAATGGAAACTAAATTTAAGAAGTTACCACTTTCTTCACCTTTTGTCCATAAACGATTTTTACTTCTCGAAAAAAACGTTGCCTTTTTAGTCTCGTTTGTTTTATCAAACGCATCCTGATTCATATAACCCAACATTAAAACATTCTTTGTTTTAGCGTCTTGAATGATTACAGGAACCAATCCGTCTCCTTTTGAAAAATCTATGTTCATAATCTAACTTTTGAATTCTGTTTAAAGTTAAGACTTTTATGTAAAAGCTGAAGCTTTAAATTGATTAGTATTTAGTATGCTTTCTGAAAGTTTCTGAAAGAAGAAATTCGTTAATCTTACTAATCCTTCTTTCATCACTTGGATGTGTAGATAAAAATTCGGGTGGCTGCTCACCGTTAGAAGCCATTCTTTTCCAGAAATCTGGAGCCTTACTAGCGTCGTAACCTGCCAAATCCATGAATACTAACCCCAATTTATCCGATTCTAATTCGTTCTTTCTAGAGAACGCTAAACCACTAATACCACTACCCATTCCGTATGCTTCTTGAAATAACTGCTGTGTTTCGGGTCCTTTACTAGACAGTGCAACACTTAATGCAATTCCACCCATTTTCGTTAACAAGCCTTTACTCATCCGCTCATTACCATGCCTTGCAATTGCGTGTGCAACTTCATGCCCCATAACAACTGCTAAGCCTGTTTCGTCTTGCGTGATATCCAAAATACCTGTGTAAACACAAATTTTACCACCAGGCATACACCAAGCGTTTACTGTTTGGTCGTTTACCAATTTAAACTCCCAATCAAAACCTTTAATTCTATTTAGCTTCCCATGATTTTCCATATACATGTTTACAGCGTTAGATATATTTAAACCTACTTTTTCAACTAAACGAGCCTGATCTGTATTTTCAATAACATTTACAGTGCTTAAGAAGGTAGCATATTGTGATTGACTCATTGTAATTAATTCTTTTTCGGGGATTAGGCTTACCTGTCGCCTCCCAGATATTGGAACCTTTGAACATCCAAAAACAATTAATAGTAATAAAACTAAGAAATTTCTCATTTCATTTTTTCATAAAAGTAATTATTCAATCTCACTGGAGTAGCCTAATCTAATTCAATGTTAATAACTTAAACTTATATTGAAAACTTTTTAAGCCTTTTCTCGTAATTGATGAACAAATGAAACAAATACTCTCGTTTTCCTTATTTTTAATTTATAGTATTTCCTTCGCCAATCTAGCAGACTTTAGCTACAACAATCACTGTATCAATAATCTTATTTATTTTGAAGACTTAAGCACTGCAGTTGACGATGAGGTAGTATTCTGGTTTTGGGATTTTGGAGATAACAGTATTTCTACGGATAATAGCCCTGTTCACGCTTATTCTGAATCAGGTATTTACAATGTAAATCTTACCATTCAAACTCAAAAAGGTAAATCTTATTCAAAACTTAAATCAATCGATATCAAAGCAGCTCCTTTTGCTTTTTTCAACCCTAAAAATCTATGTGATAAAAAGGTTGTGTTTACAGATTACACCTACGCAAAGTCAGCTAGCGTAAAAAGCTGGATATGGGACTTTGGTGATGGTGAATACTCTTTAGAGCAGAACCCGGAACATCAATTTTCAGAGGACGAAAAAACAAATATCCACTTAAAAGTATTAGACAAAAACGGATGCTGGGACTCTATATCTCAGTCTGTGGAAATAATCAAAAACCCCAAAACTGGGTTCGATATTAGCAGTGTAATACTTACCAACCCAGCAGTAATAAAAATCAATAGTCACAACAAATCGGATAGTTTGTTATATCTAATTAACGATGAATTAATTAATCAACAAAACGGCTTTATTCAAGTTCCTGGTCACCAAGAAGTCTCTGTTAAACAAAAAGTAATGAATGAATATGGATGCATAGATAGTAGTCTGCAAAAAATCAAAGCTAACAAAGAATACAAAATTCCTTTACCTCCATTTTTTCAACCAGTTTATGGGAAAAATAAAAGCACATTTGGAATTAATGATGAAAACATTTCTGTAAACGAATTCATCATCCATGATTCTTCAGGAAGAGAAGTATTCAAAGGAAATAACGTGAATAAAAAATGGAACGGTAGTGAACAAAACAAAGGAAAACAATGCAAATCAGGTACTTATACTTACGTTTTATCTTATGAAAATTCCAAAAAGGTAAAAGTTCTTCAAAAAGGCAAGCTTATATTAAAACAGTAAGCCAATTTAAACAATCTCAATTCCTTCAAGGTTAACTCCTTGAATAAAACTTGCCACAGGCATTCTCTTCTTACCTGCCAACTGTAATTCCAGTACTTTCAAGGCGCCGTTTTTACAACCGATAAACAATTCCTTTTTACCATCCATTTGTAACAACTTCTCTCCTACTGTCTTATCAGATTTCTGAGTTTTAAAAATTTTAAGGCCCAATAGTTTTCCATCAGGAAATTTCAAAGTAGTAAAAGCCGCGGGGTATGGACTTAAGCCTCTAATGTGATTGTGCACTTCTTCGGTTGATTTAGACCAGTTAATCCCGCAGGTATCTTTAAAAATCTTGTATGCCAATTTAGGTTGACGGCCGTTTAAAATCTCATCTTGATTTTTTGTAGATACATTTCCCGATTCAATCTCCTTAATAGTTTTCACAACTAAATCAGCTCCAACGTCCATTAATCGATCGTGTAATTCTCCTGCCGTTTCATCTGCTCCAATCTTAACAATCTTATTATCAATTATTTCACCTGTATCAATCTTAGCATCTAAGAAAAAAGTAGAAACACCTGTTTCTTGCTCACCATTCATAATCGCCCAGTTAATTGGTGCAGCACCTCTGTAATCAGGTAATAGCGAACCATGTAAATTGAACGTTCCATATTTAGGCATTCCCCAAACTACTTCTGGCAACATCCTAAAAGCAACAATAACCTGAATGTCAGCCTCTAAAGATTTTAACTCCGATAAGAAGCCCTCATCTTTTAAATTAGTGGGTTGCAAAACATTCAATCCAGCCTCAACAGCATATTTTTTCACTGCAGATTCCTGTAATTTCATCCCTCTACCCGCTTTTTTATCTGCCGTTGTAATAACACCTACAACATCAAAACCAGCTTCAACAGTTGCTTTTAAAGATGCAACAGCAAAATCGGGAGTTCCAAGGAATACAACTTTCATAATAGTAATTTATAGCAACAAAGATAGATTGTTTTTAACAAAAAAAGACCGATGAAATCGGTCTTTTAATAATATTATTCAATTTGAATTTATCTGTTTTTAACGAAAACTCATTCTTGATTTGGAGAATTTTTTTTTTCGGTAATTAAAGAAGTTATTCTCCTTAATTATACGAGCTACTATTGGCGGAACCATTTTTTCCCACTCTGTATTCCCTTCCGTAATCTTCTCCAAGACTTTATGAGAAAAGATGTGCAAGTTTTCCTTATCGTAATTTTCGTAATCCACAATTTTATTGCTGGACTTTAAAAAACTGTACAACTCTTCGTATTTCTCAGGAATAATCATATTGTCAGCCTTAATCACCTCGTCTCCAAACTTGTAAGGATATAAATACAACCGAACGTCTTTATGAAACAGGTACCCAAAAGCCTCCATTAATCCGCCATTCAGCTTTTTGTAGAAACGTTCATTAAATACATTAATTAACGAATTCGCGCCTAAAACTAAAGCCAACTGCGCACCTGTGTTATAACGTGTTAAATACTGCACCAACTTATAATATTCTTGGAAATTAGAAACCAGTACTGTCTGACCTAAAGCCGTTAAAATATCAACTCTATCCAAGAAGTCTTTTTCATCTATACCTTCTTCTCCACTTAAATCTTTAAGCGTTAATTCAGTAATAACTGTAATTCTCTTTTTATTTTTCACTCTGTCATCCTTCTCAAACTGCTTCATTCCATTTTTAAGCATGTCTAAGTGAACTTTCGTTACCGGACGAAATCTTCCACGCATCGCAAGAATCTCCTTTTTATAGAGAACCTCTGTTGGGTGAATTGGTTTACCGTCTGGTTGAAACATTACAGCATCAGCCATTTTGTTTTTAACCAACCATAGACTAAGTAATCGATTATCAACATTTTTAAAGAGGGGGCCTTTCATGCTTACCATATCAATTTGCATACGCCCTGGGATTAACCCATCGTTCATGTGCTTTAAAATACTTTCTGGTGAATGGTGCAAATGATAACAACCGTAAAGCAAATTAACTCCTAGTTTTCCAATTATTTCTTGTTGTAGAATATTTTCTCTATCTAATAATCTGATGTGAATGATGACATCATTATATTCTTCTCCTGGATTTAACTGAAAGCGTACACCCATCCATCCGTGAGACTTATTGGATCGGTCATAATTGATTGTTTCAACTGTATTCGCTATTGCGAAAAATCTTTTCTCAGGTTTTTTAGGACCCAGCTCAGTAATTAGGCGATTGTACTCGTAGGTTAGCATTTGCTCTAAACGACCCTGACAAACATACCTTCCTGGTCTTTCTCCGTAAATAGCATCACTCATCGCCATATCATAAGCGCTTAATGATTTTGCTATTGTTCCAGATGCACCACCAACTACAAAAAAGTTTCGAGCAATTTCTTGTCCTGCTCCTATCTCTGCAAAAGCGCCATAAATGGTTTTATCTAAATTAATTGATAATGCTTTTGCTGCTGCATCTAATACCTGTCCTTCCATTCTGAAGTCTTTAAGAAGATTTAATTACTACTATTTACGTAAATCTAATGAAATTGTTGGAGAAAAATTAATCAATAGAATATTTGATTATTCGCGCTAACTTTATGTAAAATTGGCAATATGAACATCGAACAAGAATTACAAGAAAGAAGCGGTTATCAATGTGAATTATGTTCAGCAACTAATGACTTAATTGTTTTTGAAGTGAAACCGACATCTAACCGTGGAGGGCAGGATAACATTATGACTTGTAAAACTTGTAACGATCAATTAAGCAATCCTGAAACGGCAGACTCAAACCACTGGAGATGTTTAAATGAAAGTATGTGGAGTGAAATAGACGCGGTTAAAGTTGTTGCTTATAGAATGCTTTCGAAATTAGCTTCCGAGGGTTGGCCGCAAGATTTATTGGATATGATTTATCTTGAAGACGATGTATTAGCATGGGCTAAAAAAGATTTATTGGATGAATCGGTTGAGAAGATTGTTATTCATAAAGATATTAACGGGAATAGATTAACAGATGGTGACGCTATTGTTTTAACACAAGATTTAAATGTTAAAGGTGGTGGAAATTTTACTGCAAAGCGTGGTACTGCTGTTAAAAACATTAAATTAGACCCCAACATCGCTGAATACATTGAAGGAAGAGTTGAAGGTCAATACATAGTTATTTTATCTAAATACGTAAAAAAAAGTTGACTCAAACACATTATTTCCACAACATAATTTGAATTAAAAATGCTGTAAATACCTTTACAGCATTTTTAATAACATATTTTTGCAACTACTTATTTTAATTTCATGAGATACCCAGAAAATTTAACAAAAATCACCACCTTCATTTTTGATATTGATGGAGTTTTAACAGATGGATCTGTAATTCTTGAACCAACAGGCGAACAATCACGAACAATGAATGTTAAAGATGGTTTTGCATTGCAATTAGCCGTTAAGAAAGGATATAGAGTTGCAATTATCTCTGGTGGTAAAAATGAGATCGTTCGAAAACGTTTTTCAGGCTTAGGTATTCATGATGTTTACATGGGCGCTGCTCACAAATGGGATTCGTTTGACGAATTAAAATTAACTTATAATCTAAAAGACGAGGAAATTCTTTATATGGGAGATGATGTTCCTGATTATGAGATTATGAATACAATTGGTTTACCAACCTGCCCTGGAGATGCGGTTACTGAGATTAAACAAATATCTCAATACATCTCTCCTATTTATGGTGGAAAAGGATGTGTTAGAGACGTTATTGAAAAAGTAATGCGTGCTCAAGATAAATGGTTTAATCCTGAAATTAAAGATCAAGCAGACATATGGTAAAATCGATTCTAAATTTAATTCGCTGGAAAAACTTAGCAATATCTGCACTTACTATTTTGTTGTTAAAGTATTGTGTTTTTGAAGTAGCCATCGGAAGGTTATTTTCGATGAGTCACTCTACCCTTGGTTTACTGGAAACTTTTTTACTTTGTATTAGTGTAGCCTTAATTGGGGGGGCTGGGTATATTATTAATGACTTAAATGATATTAAAGCAGATTTAATTAACAAGCCAAATAAGGTCATTATAAACAAAGGGGTTTCTCAGAAGTTAGCGCATTCACTTTACCTAATTTTTAATATTGTAGGAATTATTATTGCAGTTTATATTGGAGATAAACAAGGAGATTACCAATTGGCCTTAATTCATCTTTTTACTATTGCAATTCTATGGATTTATTCAACTTACTTTAAGAACTCTTTACTAATAGGAAATTTTCTTGTTGCGATTGCTGCAGCATTCATTCCCTTAGTATATTTAGTTTTTGAAGGAATTGGGTACATCAACCTGTTCAAACAAAGTATTTTACAAGGTCCACTAAAAGTATTATTTAATTTTTCAATTATACTGGCTGGCTTTGCCTTTTTACTTACTATGATTCGTGAAATAATTAAAGATTTACAAGACGAAAAAGGTGATTATGCTGTTGGTGGAAAAACAGCACCAATTGCTTTAGGGACAACAGTAACTAAAACAATTGTTTACTTACTAGCTATTGTTTTTGCTGGGTCATGTGCATATTTGCTTCACACTGAGTTGGACTTCAATCCTTTTAATACTTGGTTCTTTTACTTTTACGCTTATCTATTAATTATTATCCCATCAGTCTTTTTGGTTTACGACTTAAGCAAAGCTCGATCGAATGACGACTATCAAACAGCAAGTAATTTAGTGAAAATTATCATGCTTACTGGAGTTATAACTACTGTTCTTTACGCAACAAACGTTTAATAATGGTTCAACACAAAAAAGTAATATTAGCGAGTAAATCGCCTCGCAGACAAGAGTTGTTAAAACAATTGGGAGTAGAATTTGACATTCAAGTTTTGAATATTGATGAAGCATACCCTCCTGAAATATCTCCATTTGATGTTCCCGAATACTTGGCTCGATTAAAAGGAGATCCATACAACGGAAAAGTAGCAAAAAATACGGTTGTTATCACGTCTGACACAGTTGTTATTTATCAAAATCGTATTTTAGGGAAACCTAATGATAAAACGGATGCATTAAGTATGATTCAGGAGTTAAGCGGTAAGGAGCACTACGTTGTTACCGGTGTTTGCTTGCAGTTTTATAATCGTAAAATATCCTTTAGCAACTCATCTAAAGTAACATTTGATAAAATAACCGAAGATGAAGCACGTTTTTACGTGAATAAATTTGAACCTTTAGATAAAGCGGGAGCATACGGAATTCAAGAATGGATTGGACAAGCTAAAATCCAAAAAATTGATGGTTGCTATTATAACATTATGGGACTTCCTTTGAATAAATTATACAATGCACTTAGTAAAGAAGGTGTTTTAACTCTATAAATGGATAATCCACAGTCATTAAAATTCATCAACGACTTGGCTAGTTATTTTAACGCCCTTCCAGGTGTTGGAAGAAAAACTGCGCAACGTTATGCTTTACAATTATTAAAGCAAGATGATGATTTTTTAAAAGGCTTTGGTAAAACATTAGCTGAACTGAAAAGCAACATTCACGAATGTAAAACATGTCATAACTTAACCGAGTTAGAAATTTGTAGTGTTTGCTCCTCTCCTTCTCGAAATAGCGAATTAATTTGTGTTGTTGAGGATATTCGTGACGTACTAGCAATTGAAAACACACATCAATTTAGAGGTAAGTATCACATTTTAGGTGGTGTAATTTCTCCAATGGATGGAATTGGACCAACCGATTTAAATATAGAATCTTTAATTGATCGCGTTAAGCAAAATCCTGAAATCAAGGAAGTTCTTTTGGCTTTGAGAATTACTATGGAAGGCGACACAACCAATTTCTTTCTTTATAAAAAATTAAATGGTCTTGATGTTAAAGTCACTACAATTGCTAGGGGTGTTTCGTTTGGAGAACAAATAGAATATACGGATGAAGTGACGTTGGCTAAAAGTATTTTAAATAGAGTTCCTTACGAATCTTAATTGATGCGAAACCTTATACCAAATAATTACATAAAACGATTTAAAAATCACCGCTATGAATATTGAATTCAATAACAATGAAGACAAAATGCGCATGATGGTTTCCGATTTGAAAAGGAAACTCTTAGATGTTCATAAAGGCGGTGGTGAAAAACGGATCGAAAAATTACATAGTCAAGGAAAACTAACTGCCAGAGAACGTATTAAGAAGTTACTGGATAAAAAATCAAGTTCACAGGAAATTGGAGCATTTGCTGGTAACGAAATGTATAAAGAACATGGAGGCTGCCCAAGCGGCGGAGTTGTTGTTATTTTAGGTTATGTAAAAAAACGACAAGTTATTGTTGTTGCAAATGATGCTACAGTTAAGGCAGGAGCTTGGTTTCCAATCACTGGAAAAAAAAATCTTAGAGCGCAAGAAATTGCAATGGAAAACAAAATTCCAATCATATATTTAGTGGATTCTGCAGGTGTTTTCTTACCAATGCAAGATGAAATTTTTCCAGACAAAGAACACTTCGGAAGAATATTTAGAAACAATGCCATAATGAGTTCAATGGGGATTCCTCAAATTGCAGCTGTTATGGGAAGTTGTGTTGCTGGAGGTGCTTACCTACCAATAATGAGTGATGATGCCTTGATAGTTAAAAAAACGGGAACGATTTTTTTGGCAGGTTCTTATTTGGTAAAAGCTGCTATTGGTGAAACAATCGATAACGAAACATTAGGTGGATCAGAAACGCATTGTGAAATTTCGGGTGTTACGGATTACGAATGTGAGACTGATACAGAGTGCTTAGAGACTATTCGTGATCTAGTTGATAAATTTGGTACTCCCGAAAACGCAGGATTCTCAAGAGAAAAAAGTAAAAATCCTAAATTCCCTATTCAAGATTTATACGGAATACTTCCTTCTGACCGAGCCAAACCTTACGATTCTAAGGAAATAATTATGCGCTTGGTGGATGATTCCAAATTCACTGAATACAAAGCTGATTTTGGAAAGTCTATTATTTGTGGATATGCTCGTATCGATGGTTGGAGTGTAGGTATTGTGATGAATCAACGTAAAGTAGTTAAAACTAAAAAAGGAGAAATGCATTTTGGCGGAGTCATTTACAATGACTCCGCAGATAAGTCAGCTCGTTTTATAATGGGTTGTAATCAAAAAAAAACACCTTTAATCTTTTTCCACGATGTTACTGGTTTTATGGTTGGATCTAGATCAGAACAGGCTGGTATTATTAAAGACGGTGCTAAAATGGTTAATGCCATGAGTAACTCTGTAGTTCCAAAGTTCACTATTGTTATGGGGAATTCTTACGGAGCCGGAAATTATGCAATGTGTGGAAAAGCTTTTGACCCTAGATTGATCATAGCCTGGCCTACTGCTAAAATTGCTGTTATGGGAGGTACTCAAGCTGCTAAGGTTTTACTCCAAATTCAAATGAGTAGTAAAAAGGCAAAAGGAGAGACGGTTAGTGAGAAAGATCAGAAAGAAATGCTAGCATCTATTCAGGCAAAATATGATGCTCAAACATCTCCTTACTATGCTGCTGCTCGACTTTGGATTGATGCAATTATCGATCCGAAAGACACACGAAAAGTAATTAGTATGGGAATTGAAGCTGCTAACCAAGCTCCTATTAAAAAGCAATTTAACCCTGGCGTTATTCAGACTTAAAATCTACCAAAAACTTTATTTGATAATTTCTATCAATTATGTTAATTTCAAAGCTTCTAATTTAGATGTTTTGAAATTGCTTTATTCTTCTGTTTTTAATTGGAAGTTTTCATTAAGATTTACAAAATCTTAATTCTATTACCGAAAAGGCAAAAAATCACAATTTGGGTTTATCAAATCATCCAAAATACAATTATCCCCTTTCACAGAAAAAAAATATCGACACCAAAACGTTAAACTTCGAAGAATCAATCCTAGATGAAATCAATAATCCAAGAACAAATTTCACCAACTGCCTAAAGCCATTTATCTAAGAAGTATCTGATGGTGAAAAAAACATCAATTTAAATTGAATACGGCTAAATAATTTTTCCTGAAGAGTAACTAAATCAAGAATACAATGCGCGCGAAAAGAATTGAAAATAGTTTTTTTTAAAAAAACTGCTGTTGAATACAAGCTGATAAATATGGGAACCTATAATTGCCCGATAATAAAGATGTTTTGTCGAGTACAACATTCCCCGAACAATTTCAACAAAAAAATCAGTTTAAGATACAGTGAAAGTAATTTAAAAACACTTGAAAATCAAAACATAAAAATTTAATAAAACTGCTGTAAAAAAGAAGGCTACAATTAAAACTGTATAGCTGCACAGAATATACAAATTGTGGTTAAATAAAAAGCTGATTTTAAATCGGCCATTTATTATAATCTTATTGGAATTTTTTCCTGTTTCAAGTAACCTTTTAAATCCGGAATTGAAATTTCTTTAAAGTGAAAAATACTTGCGGCAAGCGCGGCATCTGATTTCCCTTCGATAAAGGTGTCCTTAAAATGTTCCATCGTACCAGCACCACCTGATGCGATGATTGGAATATTTAATGATTCAGACAAACGCGCTAACTCTTCGTTTGCAAATCCAGATTTTGTTCCATCATGATTCATTGAAGTAAACAAGATTTCTCCAGCTCCTCTTTCTTCAACTTCTTTAGCCCATTCAAAAAGATTTAACTCTGTGCGGTCTCTACCACCTCTTAAGAATACTTTCCAACCATCTTCAGTCTTTTTTGCATCAATAGCAACAACAACGAATTGAGCGCCAAAATGAGCGTTTAATTCGTTGATTAATTCTGGGCGTTTTACTGCTGCAGAATTAATACTGATTTTATCTGCTCCAGCTTTTAACAATGCATAAGCATCATCAATTTCGGAAATACCACCACCAACTGTAAAAGGAATGTTTATTCGCTCGGCAACTCGTGTTACTAAATCCAATAAAGTCTTTCTTTTTTCGTGGGTTGCCGTAATGTCCAAAAACACCAATTCGTCTGCTCCTTCTTTCGAATATAGTTCAGCTAAATCAACAGGATCGCCTGCATCTCTTAAACCTATGAAGTTCACACCTTTTACAGTACGCCCATCTTTTATATCCAGACAAGGAATTATTCGTTTTGACAACATATCTTAAACGTTGTGATATTTAATCAATGTTTCTAATGAAATTCTTCCTTCATAAATTGCTTTACCAACAATTGCTCCGTAAACCCCCATGTCTTCTAATTTTTTTAAATCATCTTCAGTCGTAACTCCACCCGATGCTACTAACTTGATCTTTGGGAACTCTTGCATGATTTCAGCATACAAATCGTTTGAGCTTCCTTGTAACAAACCATCTTTGGCGATATCTGTACAGATTACATATTTGGCTCCTTTAGAATGATAATCGGCTAGAAAAGTAAACAAATCCATATCAGTCGTTTCTTGCCAACCTGATACGGCTATTTTTCGCTCATTTACATCAGCTCCTAAAATGATTTTATCACCATACTCTTTCAACCAACCTTCAAAAACTTCTCTGTTTTTAACAGCGATACTTCCACCAGTTACTTGAACAGCTCCACATTCAAATGCTAAAGCGATGTCTTCATTGGTTTTAACACCACCTCCAAAATCCACTTTCAAATTTGTATTTGAAGTAATATTTCTTAGTACTTTATCATTAATGATGTGTCCACTTTTAGCACCATCTAAATCAACTAAGTGTAAATGTGTAAAACCAGCTGCTTCAAATTCTTGTGCAACAGCTAAAGGACTTTCATTGTATATTTTTTTCTGGTTGTAATCACCTTTTGTTAATCGCACTGCTTTGGCATCAATTAAATCAATTGCAGGAATTATAATCATAACGCTAAAAATTTTTCAAGAATTTGCTCTCCAATATCTCCACTTTTCTCAGCATGAAATTGAACGGCATAAAAATTATTTTTTTTGATTGCAGCACTAAAATCATTTGAATAATCGGTAGTTGCAATCGTGTATTCATTTAAGGGAACATAATAACTATGAACAAAGTAAACTTGATGTTCGGTTGGTAAACCTTGGAACAACGGAGATTTCAAATCTGAAATATTATTCCAGCCCATATGCGGTATTTTCAAACCTGTTTTAAACTTCTTTACTTCTGAATCAATAATACCCAAACACTTAACATTACCTTCTTCGGAGTATTTGCACATCAATTGCATACCCACGCAGATACCTAAAACAGGCTGTATGAGCGTTGGAATTAATTCATCTAAACCTGAAGCTTTTAATTGTTCCATCGCAGCCTTTGCAGACCCTACTCCTGGGAAAATAACTTTATCGGCAGATTTTATTTCGTTGTGATCTTTGGTTAAACTAGGTTCAATCCCTAACCTGTTAAGCGCATACTTAACAGATTGGACATTACCTGCACCATAATCAATAAGAACTATTTTCATTTAATTTTATTGAATTGCAAATTTCCGAAAAAAGAATGGATATCAGAAGTTAAGTTCAAATTACTTCTGCTCACTAACAAAGTAAACATCAATTAAAAAATGTTAATACTGAATTCAAGACTTGAATTCAAGAGGTTTAAAACAACTTATTAGTCTTTCATTTATCATTTTTTTCTTTCAACATGAAGAATATTGATTTTCAACAATAAAACGAATAAAAAAACGGTAAATAAATTATTTTAGACCTGATTCCCCCACTATCTCATTTCAAGAAAATCACATTCTTTCTGGTACTTCTATTCCTAAAAGATTTAGAGCTTTTTCCAAAAACCGTCCAACTTGATTAGACAAGTTTAATCTAAAATTTCTCAAGTCCTCATTTCCTTCATTAAGGATATAATGAGATGCGTAAAACTGAGAGTATTCTTTTGCCAATTCATAAGAATAATTAGCAATTAAAGCAGGATTATAATTTTCACCTGCTTGTTCTAAAACCTTCTCGTAATCATTCAATTTACTAATCAAAGCTTTTTCCTTTTCGGAAACTTCAAGCACAACAACCCCTTCAAAATCAAAAGAGTTATTCTTTCTAATTAAAGATTTGATTCGAACACAATTGAATAAAATAAAAGGACCAGTGTTTCCATTAAAATCAATAGACTCCTCAGGATTAAAAACCATTCCTTTTTTGGGATCAACCCTTAATAAGAAATACTTCAAAGCAGCCATACCAACCATTCTGTTGATTTCAACTTTTTCTTCCTCAGTATATCCTTCTAACTTCCCTTTCTCTTCAGTAGCCTTAGTAGCAGTCTCTACCATGTTTTTTATCAAGTCATCAGCATCTACAACTGTTCCCTCTCTAGTTTTCATTTTACCTGAAGGCAATTCAACCATTCCATAAGAAAGATGAAATAACCCCTCATGAAAATCGTATCCTAATTTTTTAAGAATTAAAAACAATACCTTAAAATGATACTCTTGTTCGTTACCTACAGTATAAATCATTCCATCTATTTTGAAATCATTATCTCTTTCAATTGCGGTTCCAATATCTTGAGTCATATAAACTGCAGTTCCATCTTTTCGAAGAACTAACTTTTCATCTAGTCCATCCGATGTTAAATCGCACCAAACCGATCCGTCTTCACGTCTATAAAAAACACCTTTTTCTAATCCTTCGTCAACAACTTTCTTCCCTAATAGGTAAGTGTTGGATTCGTAATATAGTTGGTCAAAATCAACACCCATTGCTTCGTAAGTGGTTTTAAACCCATCATAAACCCATTGGTTCATTTTTCGCCAAAGCGTTGTTACCTCTTTATCTCCATCCTCCCATTTCTTTAACATTACCTGAGCCTCTTTAAACAAGGGAGCTTCTTGCATTGCTTCGTCTTTAGTTAAGCCCTTTTCTATTAAATCAGCCATTTCAGCCTTGTAATGCTTATCAAACTCAACATAATATTTACCAACTAAATGATCCCCTTTTAAACCTTCAGATTCTGGTGTTGCACCATTTCCAAATTTCTGCCAACTTATCATACTCTTACAAATATGAATACCACGATCATTAATTATTTGAGTTTTGTAAACCTTATTACCATTCGACTTTAAAATTTCTGCAACTGCATACCCTAAAAAATTATTCCGAATATGACCTAAGTGAAGTGGTTTATTTGTGTTTGGTGAAGAATATTCAACCATAATAGTTTTAGGAACGTCTAACTTAATAGATCCATAACTTTCGTTAGATGCAATAGAATTTAAAATTTCTCCCCAATTAGCAACACTTAACTCTAAATTCAAGAATCCTTTAATTACATTAAATCCAGTGAATTCTTCCATTTCGTCAACAATTAAAGTTCCTATTTCTTCTCCAGTTTGAACAGGATTCTTTTTAGAAAACCGCAAAAAGGGGAAAACAACACAGGTTAAATCACCTTTAAATTCAGGAAGTGTATTTTGAATTTGAACATCTGATGCCTCTACATTTGTATTGTACAACCTATTTACAGTTTCACTGATTTTTTGAGATAAAGACAATTCTATTGACATGGCTGAAAATTTGAGGCAAAATTACATTAATTATTCAAATAGGATAAGGCTTTCTATTTTCTGCCTCAAAAATATACAATAAGGTTTATATTTTCATGATATTGACAAACCAAACTTGATCAAAATTAGCTTAATTAACTAGCTCATCGAAGGAATCATTCCTTTAAACAGGCAAAGGACGCGTTCTCTATAAATTTAAAAACATCATCCATTATAATGTGAAAAAAACATTATTTTTGAAGAGAACTATTTTTTAAAAAAAATGTCAAAAATTAAGTTTCGAAATTTCGTTCAAGCAAGAGAATTCATATTGAAACAGGGTTTAAAAAACCGTTACGAATGGGCAATATACTGCTCCATTGAGAATTTAAAACCTTCCGATATCCCTCCAAATCCAGACGAAATCTACAAGGCTTGGAATGGTTGGAAACACTGGCTTGGATCTTTTGAAAAAGTCCCATTTCTCTCTTATGAAGATGCAAAAAATAAAGTTCGTGAAAAAGGATTTAATAATACCGAAGAATGGAAAAAATGGTGTAATTGGGACCCAAATGATTTCGGGTTAAAACCACCAGAGATACCTGCATCCCCTCATATTTATTACAAAAAATCAGAATGGAATGGATATAACGATTGGCTAGGAACCGAGAACAAACGCAAATCGAAATCATACAGACCTTTTGAAGATGCAAGAAAATTTGCTCAAGAATTGGGTCTAACTTCATCTGAATACTGGCTTCGCTATTGTAAAGGCGAATTCTCTCATCTACCTAAAAAACCAAATAACATTCCAACAAACGTTGCTCGAAAATATAGAGATATAGGATGGAATGGAATGAACGACTTTTTAAATGCCAAAGAACATAGAAGATTACGCAGATTATCAAATGCTAGGGATTTTCAAAGCGCTAGAGATTTTGTTCATAAGCTTAATCTTAAGAATCTTAAAGAATGGTTGAGATACATTAAAGGTGAACTCCCTAATCAAGACCCCAAACCTACTGATATTCCAAACTCTCCAGAATTAGTATACAAAGGAAATGGTTGGAAAGGTTACGGTGATTGGTTTGGCACCTTTACTATCGCTCCTTTTAAAAGGAAATACAGAGACTTTGAAAGCGCAAGAGAATTCGCACGCGGGCTTGGATTAACTTCTTCGGAAAAGTGGATTAAATACTGCAAAGGTGACCTTCCAAAGCTTCCAAAAAAGCCATTTGATATCCCTACAAATGTTGCTCGAAAATACCAGAACCTTGGATGGAAAGGGTATAAAGACTTTTTACAAAGTAATATTCACCGGCAAAAATACAGTAAGTTCCTTCCTTACAAGGAAGCAAAGGAGTTCGTGAGTTCCTTAAAAATAAATGATTACAAAGGATGGCATAAATATATTTCGGGAAAGTCTCCTAACCTACCGAAAAGACCAAATAACATCCCTGCAAACCCATCTGGAGTATACAAAGACAAAGGTTGGATTGGAATCGGTGATTGGATCGGTTCTGAAGCTTTCCCTTACGCTCATTTAGAATATAGAAAGTTTTCTGAAGCCCGGAAATTTGTTCGCACACTTGGACTTACTAGTTCCGTCGAGTGGGTTTCTTATTGTAAAGGCGAATATGATCATTTAGCTGAAAAACCTATAGACATCCCAGCTAATGTTGTTCGGAAATACGAGGAAAAAGGATGGAAAGGATTTAAAGACTTTTTATGGAGTGCGAAGCACAGAAAAGAGAGGAGAAAATTTATGAATTATGAAAATGCATTAAGTGTAGTAAAAACAAATAATATTTCAAATAAAGCTGAATTAAATAAATTTCTTGCAAGTCCTGTCAAGCCTGATAACTTTCCAAATTTTCCCAATATGGTATACCAAAGAAAAGGTTGGGTTAGTTTTGATCAATTTTTTAAATAAAAAAAAATTCCCTCAAAAAGCCATCCAAAACAAAATGGCTTTTTTTATTTATTCCACTTCTCAAAAGTTTCTCGTTTATAACTTTTGATTTTTCAGCTGAAACAAAGGGTCTTCTCATCTATTTTTACCTATTTAGAAGAATACAACAAGAGTATGTTTGGAAATAAAAATAAATCACAAGGAAATACATTTAAAAGCACTCCGATACCACCCAAAGAAAAAGTGGTGAAAAAGGAGAAAAGTACTGCATCAAAAAATATTTCACTTAATAAATTAACAAATCCTATTTATTCTTTTTTAGAAAACGAAAGAAATAGGTATATACTTGGACTAGCCTTTATCATGCTAACCGCTTTTCTTTCCTTAAGTTTTATTTCTTACTTTTTTACATGGGAATTTGATCAAGACAAAGTTGAAAATTGGAGTACTACAGGTTTTGAAGTCTTTAATGATAATTTTTCTTACGAAAAAGAACCTAAAAATAAAATGGGAACTATTGGTGCTAAACTTTCTCATATGCTAATGCATAAAGGATTTGGAATTGCAGCTTTTGGGATTCCATTTATTTTATTTATTGCAGGATTGAAGTTTGCTTTTAAAAAAAATATTTTACCATTAAAAAAATCTTTCAAAATCACTTTAATTATAATGCTTTGGTTGGCAACATTTTTTGGTTTAATCTTAAAAAATAGTGAGTTCAATTATGGAGGTGCTTTAGGAAGTCAGGTTAACATTTGGCTCGATCACATAGCAGGTACTTGGGGTATTATTTTCATACTTCTTTTCTTTCTTTTTATTATTTCAAGATTTACGTTCAATATAAAAATTGATGAATTAATTCAATCATTTTTTAATAACCAAGGCAAATCGCTTGAAAACGAAGTAGCATCAGAAAACAGTTTCATCAACCCACAAAAATCATTCAAAACAATTCACCCTGTGCCGGATATTGAGATACAAGAAACTTCAAAAATAGACAAATCTTCAGAAGAGGATGAAAATCGAGAAATAGAAATTACTGAAAAACTGGGTTTTGATTCAAATATAACATCTACAATATCAGAAAAAATTGAATCACCCGAAGAACCCTCAATAAATCTTCATTTGGAAATAGAAAATATAATTGAAACAATTGAAGACGAAACACCAACATTAATTAGTAAAACCGAGGTAGGCATAAGAGAAGATCTATCAAACAAAAAAAACATTCAAGAATTAACTGACGACACTGAAGAATCAGTAATAGAACTAGAAGCGAATAAAGAAGTTCCTGATCAACAACCAGAAGGCAATGAAGAGATTTCTTTTGAAGTAGAAGAAACAACTCAAAAAGAAGAACTTTTAACGGAGAAAGAAATAAATGAAAAAGTGAAAGAGTTTGGTGAATACGATCCAACTCTTGATCTTGGAAGCTACCACTTCCCTAAAGTGGAACTATTAAACAAATATGATGCTGGAGTGAAACAGGTTGTTGATCCTGCTATTTTAGAGCGAAATAAAAACAACATTGTGCAAACGCTTAAAAATTATAAAATCGAAATCGATTCGATTAAAGCTACAATCGGACCAACAATAACGTTGTATGAAATTATTCCTGCTCCTGGTGTTCGAATTTCCAAAATTAAAAACCTAGAAGATGATATTGCCTTATCACTTGCAGCATTAGGCATTCGTATAATTGCACCTATTCCAGGAAAAGGCACTGTTGGTATTGAAGTACCAAATCCAAACCCAGATATTGTATCAATGCACACAGCAATTTCATCAAAAGCATTTCAAGAAGCTGAAATGGAATTACCACTTGCATTAGGTAAAACTATTACCAACGAAACATATACGATTGACTTAGCTAAAATGCCACACCTTTTAATGGCTGGAGCTACTGGTCAAGGGAAATCAGTTGGATTAAACGCTATCTTGGTTAGTTTACTTTACAGAAAACACCCTTCTGAATTAAAGCTTGTATTGGTTGATCCTAAAAAAGTTGAATTGACGCTATTTAACAAAGTTGTTCGTCACTTTTTAGCAAAACTTCCGGGAGAGGACGAGGCAATTATTACCGACACACAAAAAGTAGTTAATACTGTCAACTCTCTTTGTGTAGAGATGGATGAACGATATGAACTACTTAAAAACGCACATTGTAGAAACATAAAAGAATACAATGTGAAATTCAAAAAAAGAAAACTAAACCCTGAAAAAGGACATAAGTTTCTTCCCTACATTGTTTTAGTTATTGATGAATTTGCCGATTTAATAATGACCGCAGGAAAGGAGATTGAAACACCTATTGCACGTTTAGCTCAATTAGCACGTGCAATTGGAATTCACTTAATTGTTGCAACGCAACGTCCATCTGTAAACATTATTACAGGTACTATTAAAGCTAACTTCCCATGCAGAATTGCTTTTAGAGTAACATCTAAAATAGATTCTCGAACGATACTTGATGCTGGAGGCGCTGATCAATTAATAGGTAGAGGTGACATGCTTTTAAGTACAGGTAATGATCTTATTAGGATTCAATGTGCATTTGTAGACACACCTGAAGTTGAACAGATCTGTGAATTTATTGGTGAGCAAAGAGGTTACTCAGATGCACATCTTTTACCTGAGTTTAACGATCCAAATGCAGACTCAGGTTCCACAGATGTTCACCTTGATGATCGAGATGATAAGTTTGAAGAAGCAGCAAGAATAATAGTATTGCACCAACAAGGTTCAGCCTCACTACTCCAACGTAAATTAAAATTAGGATATAACAGAGCAGGTAGAATTGTTGATCAATTGGAGGCTGCTGGAATCATAGGACAATTTGAAGGAAGCAAGGCTCGACAAGTTTTAATTCCTGATGAAGTAAGTTTGGAACAGAAATTGAGTAACCTAAATAACAAAACTATTTAATTAACTTTAAACGATATATTTTAGAATTATGAAAAGCATATTCGCATTACTTTTTGCAGCATCTATTTCTGGTAAAGATTTACCCGTTGAAAACACTCTTTTAGCAACTCCAGTAATTGTTAATATTGAAACTCCTGTCTCAAATCTTGAAACCGCTGGTGTTTTAGAATCTAATGTTATTTCAAACCTTGCCCCTACCTCACAAAAAGACCCTGAGGCAACAGCAATCTTAAACGCAGTTACAAATACAACTAAAACAAGAAAAACAATTACATTAGATTTCACATTCACTATTAAAAATGGTGATATGAAAGAATCGCAAAAAGGAAAGCTTCAGATAAAAGGGAATTCTTATTCATACGATATTTTTGGAACCACTAAAATTAGTGATGGAAAAAAAGTAGCGGAGATAATTGTAGAAGATAAAGAAGTAACGATTGGATCAGCAAATTTTAATGATCCAGATAATTTCTCTCCTCAAGAAATGTTCACCATTTATGAAAAAGGTTACAAATACAGATTCATGGGGCAAAAAAATATAAATGGAGAAACCCTTGAATTGATCGATTTATACCCAGATGCTGATAATAAGCAACCCTATAGAAGAATTACACTTTTTGTTAATAACACCACTCATGAAATAAAAGAAATTGAGTTGTTTGAAAAAACAAGTGCAAAAGTATTCTCGGTGAAAATTGATAACGCTACTTACGATTTAGAAATTCCTGATGCTGAATTTAATTGCGACTGTGAAAGATGGCCAGCTCCAGATTGGGATTGCGATGACACCTCAGAAAGTAAGTAAGTTTAAAACTTTAAAGAGGAAGCTAATAACTTCCTCTTTTTTTTTAACGAAACCATTTATCTTTATTTTGTATGAAATACGGTATTATAGATTTAAGTGTTGTTCCAGGAAGAGCAGATTCTTATGACGTGAGTGAAATGACTACTCAATTACTTTTTGGAGACGTTTTTAGTGTGTTAGAAGAAGCTAAATCGTTTATTAAGGTTCGTGTGCATTATGACAATTACGAATGTTGGATATGTAAGAAACAGTATCTTCCTATAAGTTCATCCGAATACACACAAATTACCAATTCACCTTACCACTGTACAACTGATTTAGTTCAGGTAATAACGTACAAACAAAATCTACTCCCTATTCTTCGAGGAAGCTCTTTACCACATTATAAAAACGGAGTTTTAAAGTTAGGGAGTGAAACGATTAAATTTAATGGAAACATAACTATTCCAACTCAAATAGGAACAAAAGATAAAATTGTTGAAGATGCTTTAATGTTTTTAAATGCACCTTATTTATGGGGCGGTAAATCACCTTTTGGAATAGACTGTAGCGGGTTTTCTCAATTAGTGTATAAAATTAATAACATTGTTATTCCTAGAGATGCTTATCAGCAAGCTACACTCGGGGGAAGTTATTCTTTTGTAGAAGAAGCTGAACCTGGTGATTTAGCATTTTTCGATAATAATGAAGGACGCATTACACATGTTGGAATCTTAGTCGGAAAAGGTAAAATCATACATGCCTCAGGAAAAGTAAGAATAGACGCCCTTGATCATAATGGTATTTACAATCCAGAAACCAATTCTTATTCTCACAAACTCAGAATAATTAAAAATCTAGTATAAGTTTATTTTAAAAAATTTAGAGTATTTAAAACACAGTTCGCCCCCATGTAAATACTAATTAATTATTCTGCGTACTTGATAGTGCAATAAATAATTGCTTAAGTTACATTGAGCTCTTCTTTAACAAAAAAAGTCCTACTGATTAATCAGTAGGACTTTGATATAATTTTGAATGTTACTTTTTATTTAAAGTACTTCATTGTTCCAATGTTGTTTAAATCACCAAAAGCTAATTTTAATCTTTCAATGAAAGAAACCTCAGCTTGTCTTAACCAAACTCTTGGGTCATAGTATTTTTTGTTAGGTGAATCAGCTCCGTTTGGATTACCAATTTGACTTTGTAAAAAGTCTTGGTTTTCTCCGTAGAAATTTTTGATACCATCCCAAAATGCCCACTGTAAATCAGTATCAATGTTCATTTTAACAGAACCATAAGAAATAGCTTCTCTAATTTCTTCAACTGAAGAACCTGAACCTCCATGAAAAACGAAATCTACTGGTTTATCAGCCAAACCATCTCTTTTTTCCAAGAATTTTTGAGAGTTATCTAATATTTTCGGAGTTAATTTAACATTACCAGGCTTATAAACACCATGAACATTTCCAAATGCTGCAGCAACTGTGAATTTGTCAGAAACTTTTCTTAACTCATCATATGCATAAGCAACCTCTTCTGGTTGAGTATATAATTTAGATTCATCAACATCAGAATTGTCAACACCATCTTCTTCACCTCCAGTAATTCCTAACTCAATCTCTAAAGTCATACCCATTTTTGACATTCTGTCTAAGTATCTTTTACAGATTTCCATGTTCTCTTCTAAAGGATCTTCAGAAAGATCAATCATATGAGATGAAAATAACGGAACTCCGTTAGCTGCATAAAACTCTTCCCCTGCGTCTAATAGACCGTCAATCCAAGGTAATAATTTCTTTGAACAGTGATCAGTATGTAACATTGCAGTTGCTCCGTATCTACCAGCCATTTCCCAAACATGTTTTGCTCCTGAGATAGCACCTGCAACAGCACCTTTTTGACCTTCATTTCCTAAACCTTTTCCAGCAACAAATTGAGCCCCTCCATTAGAAAATTGAACAATTACAGGAGAATCAACTGCTACAGCAGCTTCTAAAACTCCGTTAATACTGTTAGAAGAAACAACGTTTACCCCTGGTAAAGCGAATTGATTTTCTTTTGCTACTTTGAAAACTTCTTGAACACTGTCACCAGTTATTACACCAGATCCAATTTTTACAGCTGTGTCGCTCATTATCTTATTTGTTTTGAATTGAGCATCAAAAATACACAATTCTAAGTAAAATGTGTTTTAATCTTCACATGATTTCTAAAATGCTTAGTTTTGTCTAGCCAAAAACACTACCACCACTATGTGGAGCAAACAAGAAGCAAAAGACAGAAGAGTACGATTTTTCACCAATTTCGGGGTGTATATGAAAAAACACAACGAAGAATATGGTAACAAAATGCGTTGGGTGAATTACAGAACTGGGGTGAATTCAGTTAAATTTAGGATAGAAGTTGATAATAAAACAGCCAAAGTTTGTATTGATATTACAAATGAGGATGATGGTATTCGTCAACTTTTCTTTGAGCAATTTGAGGAATTTAGAAAATTGCTTTCAAATTCGATGGATGATTTAATCTGGGTTAAGGACCAATATCTTCAATCTGGCTTTACAATTTCTAGAATTTACACTAAAACAGATGAGTTTAGTATGAGTGATGAAGCGCAATGGGGCGATCTATATCAATTCATCGAAAGAAACATCGTTGCCCTTCACGAGTTTTGGGATTTGAGTCAGGACATTTTCAAAGACTTAGAAGATTAAAATTGATAAAGCAATATATATTCTAAAGAGTTTAATACTTTTTTTCATTTCACGGATGTTAACCTTAACTAGTGCAAGTACTAAACTTAGTTTTATCAACTAAATAAACGTATGAGGCTATTCCTAAAAAAGAGTTTACAAAACTTAACAATTTGAACTCTTTTTTATTTTAGAATTATTCTATTCCAATCCTCTGATACTTTTAAAACAATGATTAGCGAATTAGAATTTAAAATTTAATTCATCTCCATCAGACAAAATATTATACCCTAATAATTTAGCTTTTAGTGCCGAACCTTCATACAAATGACTTAAGTATATTTGTGGCTTTAATTGTTGAATAGCTTTACTTGATTCAAGCTCTTCAACACTTATATGCCCTTCGCCAACTTTATCTGCAAAATTACATTCCAAAAAAACTTTGTCGCAAGCATTTACAAAAGGCTCAACTCCATCATGCCAACACGTATCCCCAGAGAAACCAATATTCCTACCTTCTAATCTTAAAAGATAACCCACAGGCTCAGCCTTTTCGGAATGCTTCATCAAAACACTTTCAAAGCATAAATCACCTTCTTTATATTTACCACCGTATTGATCAACAGAGACGAATTTTAGATTTAGCTCATCCAATATTTCCTCTGTTCCTCCGTAAAGAACTTTTAGCAATTCCAACAACTTTCTTCTCACATCACCAGGTCCAACAATTATAAGTTCTTTTTCTAAGGGATAAATGTATTTTAATCCCAAAAGCAAAGCTGATAATCCCGCATAATGATCCCCATGATAATGAGTAATGAATATAAAATCTAAATCACAGAATGGAAATTTTAACTTTTGAAGCGCATAAGGAACTGTAAAGCCACAATCAACTAATATATTCTTGTTTTGAGAATTAATTAAATAAGCAGAATTTAATCGTTCGTCCTGATTAAAAGCATTTCCCGATCCTAAAACCTTAATATCCATCGTCAATACCTTTGGTACTCTATTCGCTCAAATTCATCACCAGAATCATTAAAACGCGTTATTTGATTTAATTGGTTTTGATTGTACGAATACAATATTCTTAAAATATTAACACCAATAGAGTTATAATTCAAGTCTTCAATTAAATTTCCTACTTCGTCAAACCTCCTAACATTGCTTGATTGTAAAACTCCATTTGCATTTAAATAGCTTCGCTTTTCTGTATTGTTCGAAAAGCTTTCTATCAATAATATTTGAGTTAAAATCCCTTGCTTGTAATTTAAAACTCTATACAAAACCGATGTCCCTGAATAGTACTCTAATGAATCTACAGACTCTAATGCCCCTGCTTTATAATTCTCTTTAGCAATTAATATGTTGTTAAAATAAATGTATTGCGTTGTTTGATTGAGTTGACCAGTTACTTCCTCTTTTAGAATTCTTGTAGCATCATATTTAAAAACTCGACTCGTTAACAAGTTACCGCTAGAGGCCTTTAAATCTATTGAGATTACTCTACCAACAGAGTCATAAGCATAGTTAGTAGTTCCCTCACTAGAACCATTTTTACGCTTGGTTATTTTAGAAATCAACCTTTCTGCCTTATCGTATTCGTAATCATTCAAACCATTGTAACTTCCATACAAATATTGATACTCTTTACAAATAGCACCTTCAATACCTTCCCCCTCACAAGGAGGAAGCTCATCAATTGAACAACCGACAAACGTATATAATAGAAACAAATAAAACCAACGCATATCTTAAAGATAATAATTAACCTTAACACTAAACGAACCAATCATAATATGTCGTTTTCACGAAAACGAAGAGCCTTTTATACAAACCAGCATTGCACTTTTATTAAAATTTCTAAAACAAGATCAGAAACCTAGCTAGGCATAAACTAAAATAATGTTTAAGAAAACTAGGAAATATGGGTGCAAAAAGAAGATCGCACCTAAAAGGTACGATCTCTCAAGCAAAAAGCTAAAAATTTTTATTTAACGAT
>Ga0257114_1000331_pt1 | contig 36735 bp, 88 predicted proteins | sample SI112_10mmetaG_FD_190149 | JGI IMG/M metagenome (GOLD analysis project Ga0257114, IMG submission 190149) | Marine microbial communities from Saanich Inlet, British Columbia, Canada - SI112_10m | ecosystem: Environmental > Aquatic > Marine > Inlet | place: Canada: British Columbia | collected...
AGGTGGAGGTGGAGGGGCGAAGGGGGTTGGATGAGGCGAAGGGGGTTGGAAACCGGGTTTGGATGAGGCGAAGGTCAAATGGTCGTGGAAACTGGACGTACACGACCATTTGACCTTCGCCCCCAATCCCCATCTTATCCCTTCAACCACGCCTCAGCTTGAAAGTACCTCCTCGATGAACAGCACGTTCGGGTTCAGGAGCCGGCTCTTACCTTTTGGGGTAATTTCAAAGTGGTAACGCACCCGGTTCCTGGGGTAACCCTTCGCCCCCTTGAATTCCAGGTAGCCCTTGGACTCGAGCCTGGTGGCCGCCCTCCAGAACCTCTCCGCCCTGGGGTCATGCTTCGGCTTCGGGTTGGTGACGGAGAAGCACCACCTGTAGGGGCCAAGAATCCCCTTCCTGCCTCCCCTGAAGGCCTCCAGCAGGACCTCCACCTCATAGGACGTCAGCCTCATGATCTCATGACCTCATCCGTAAGCTGCTCGTCGCAGGTCGGGAGGTGTCCCGGACCCGGCTCGTCGGAGGTAACGACCATGGGGCCGCACCTACGGCAGGTCAGGCCGGCTCTGTGATGACAAGGGCCACCTCGAGGGCCTCCTCCAGGACGTCCTTGAACCGGACCCCCTTGAGGTCTTGAAGGAGTACCTCCTGGAGGTAGTCCACGAAGGTGGAGGCGGGGGAGGGGGACTTTTGAGGACGGGGGAGGGCTTGAGGCATGGGTGGCTAGCTTTCGAGGATGGTCCTCAGGAGGTGTTCGTCGCAGTCAGGAATCCTGGCGGGAGGGTTCACGAGGGGACCCCGGGGTCCCGCCATTACGCCGTAGGTGAAGCCGCACCGTTCACAGGTCGTCACGGCGGTATCCCGGCGCAGGCCACCGATGCCCGGTAGCATCTGGTGATGGGCCTCCACCCACAAGTGGGCGCTCACAGGTCCATCACCATGTGGGCAACGAGGGACTCCGGGTCCAGGAGACGGAGTGCCCCCTTCTCGGTTATCCTGTACTCCGAGGCGGTCATGGTCCGGGCCCAGTGAGGGATCCTGGAGAAGATCTCCTCCACAAAGCCGAGGTCCACGAGCCTCTTGAGCTCGGGGCGGTCAGACTTCTTGGGCTCGAACGTGGACCTCGGCTTTCCGTACGTGTGATTGAAGACGCGGAGCAGGAGCATGACCTCCTCCGGGTTGAGCCGGAGGCCCACCTTCAGGTTGCGGTGGGAGGCTGGCGTGAGGAAGTCCGACGCCTCGCTGTAGTCCAGGATGTCGATCAGCTCGTCGCCAGGACTCTTCCTCATGACGCCATGACCTCCGACGCGAGGAGCCGGTGGATGGCCTGGGTGACCACGGTCCAAGCCTCGGCGTCCGGGACGACGTGGCCGACGTGGTTCGCCCAGACGGACGGAATCCCCGTCTTGTACATGACGAGCCGCTCCATCGTGCCCACCAACATGGTCCACATCCCCAGGTCCTCAAAGTGCTCCAGCCTGCCGCAGTCGCAGACGCAGTAGTCGTCAGACTGGATCCGGGCATAGGCCCTCGGAGAGGTGAGACAAACTGGACAGGCGATCATGACGAAATCACCAGGAACACATCTGCCTCAGGACCGGACAGGAACCGGCAAAAGTCGGTGGACCAGTGCCGCGTCGTCACGATGATGTCCTTCCAAACCCCGTCCTGGAACCTCCGGCAGAAGGCCGAGTTTCCTTTGACCTCGTTAATCACGTCCACGGTCCCCCTCCCTTCCAGGCAATGACTTGCCCTCGCTTCAGGCCACCCGCGCAGAGGTCGAAGAGGTTGTGCGAACTCATGACCAAATCACGTCCGAAACGACGGCCCTTCGGATCCAGTCTGACACCAGGGTTTCACGCTCCGATTCCGGGATGTTAATGTAGTGGTCCGGATCCACGTCCATGGACGCCTGAACGCGGTCACCGGTGAGCTCGAGCCTTCCGGCCCAGGCAGCACCGACCGCGTTAATCCGGAACATCCACCCTTTCCGGATCTTGTCGTAGGAGAGCCGAGTGCAGCGGCAAAACGTGACCTCCCTGGAGTTGAACTGGCTAAGGGCCATAGGTCCGTTTCGGCAAACCGGGCAGACGATCATGAGTGCATGACCTTCCAGACGAGGGCTTCCTGGTCCGTGAGCTTGCGGCACTCGCTGGGAGGCCAGAGCTCCCTGCCCGCGATCTGGTTCACGGCGACGGAGCGGTCCTCGAGGTACCGGGTGTAATGGGCGGCGTGGTCCTGGACTGACGTGATGACGTCATGGATTCTCGGCGTGGCGCGGAACCACTCGACGACATCACCGACGTCGACCGTGAATGCGCCACGCCTGCTCATGCCTCCATGACCTCCGTCGCTGCCAACATGCCGGGGTCGGTGAGCCGGAGCGTGCCCTTCTCCGTGGCGGTGAAGCGCTCCACGAAGTCGTCCATGCCGCGCTTGCCGACCTTGCGGACGTAGCCGAGGTTCAGGAGCAGCTGCCAGTCGTCGTCGAGCCCGCGGATCTTCGACGCCGCCGAGTACCCCTTCTTGGAGAGGGCGCACTCGACGAGGAGCTTGGCTTGGCGAAGCGTGAGCTTTTGGGTCATGACTCCATCACCGATGAGCAAATGGCGCGACTGATCGCCAACTCGGTTACGGCCTGCCGGTCCGCACCTTCAACCTGGACGCTGGAGATGCTGTCGTGGCGCTTGAACGCGCCGCCGTCGTCGACGATGATCCACCAGGAGTCCTCATCCGTGATGAACGCCCACGCCCCGCTCACGTACCGCTCCAGCCTGCCGCAGTCGCACGTGAAGAGCTCCAGGGCGTTGGGCTCGTTCATGCCCGGAGGGGTGAGGCAAACGGGGCAGACGATCATGACTCCACTACCTCCTCAACTTCCAGAGGCCCCATCCGCTCTTCCATGTCGTCGAGGTCTTTCTCCATCTCCTTCAGGAATAACCTAAGGACCTGGATCGTGTTCTTGACACAATCCGACGGCGTCATCTCGATGGAGGTGTCCAATTGAGGGAGAGACCCGGGTGGGGCGCCTGCCTCAATGCGTCGAAGGTGCCCAGCATCTATGATGTAGACGAAGATCCCGTTTCTGAACCTCAGGTAGATTTCGCCGGGGCGTCTACGAACGGGACCTTCGGATGCGCTCCACTCGCTCATGACTCCATCACCTCGGAGCACACCGCGGAGTAGACGAACGACAGGACGACGGCCTCACGGTCCGACATGTCGGTGACGGACATGAATCCGCCCACGGTCGTCAGATCCAGTATGAAGTCGTCCTTCATGCCTCCAGGACCTCCGCGGCGATCTCCTCGTTGACGGCCCTCAGCGCCAGCTCGAGCTGCTCCTTGAGCAGCTTCGTGGCCCGGGACCTCATCCTTTCCATGGAGCCGACCCCAAGGACGGTGGCGCAGCCCTGGACGACTCGGAAATCCATCTCCACATGGCCGTCCATCCTGTATAGCTTCACATACGTCCCCATTTCCGGCATCAGGTCCAGGATCAGCTCCTCGCCATGCAAAGTCTTCCGAAGCTTCCAGGCCGTCATCAGAAGATGTCCGACGCGGGAAGGTTCGCCCCGCCGGCCTCCATCATGTCGTAGAGCTCCTTCTCGGAGATGACGCGGATGCCGCGCCGCTCCGCCTTGAGCTGCTTCGACGACTTCTTCTTGCTGCCGATGGTACCGGCGCTCCAGTCCTGGTTCGACACCAGGAGGTTCGTGTTCCACGCCACATCGCTCGACGTCTCCCCGCCGGCTCTCCGGATCAGCTCCTCGACGTCGTGTCGCGGCTTGCCCATGTGGCCGGTGATGCACACCACCTTGCCGCGAAGAGAGTCCGGCTTCGGCTCCAGGACGTCGATCACGGTCGCGAGCTTCGTCAGCGAGTTATTCCTTGCCATCTCTCACCTCCGCGTTAGGTACGCCGACGAGTCTCGCATTTCCGGTGGCTAGAAGTCTAATGAATGATTCTAGCCATGAAAAAATGTTGCCGATGTCATGAAGAAAAGCCGCTGGATCAGTTCTACCGTAAGAAAGGTCGTTCCAGAAATGGAACGACCGGAGCTTGTAAAGCATGCACTGCTAAATCTCAGAAAGCGTCACGGTCTAAGACTGCTGACAAAAGGAGAGGCCAAAGGACGCAATGGAGGCTAGACCGATTGTCAGTGATTTCCTCTTTGAAGGAGGTACCATGTGCGGACTGTGGGAACCGATTTCCCGCGGTATGCATGGACTTTGATCATGTGGACCCGTCCACCAAAGTGGCGTCCATATCCCTCATGATGAACATGAGGATGCCCATGGACAGGATTTTGGAGGAAATCAAGAAGTGTGAAGTTGTGTGTGCAAATTGCCATCGAATTCGCACACACGACCTTAAGAGACACGACGGTTCAAAGGTCACGTCGAGGCCAAACTTTCGACTCTCCGGGTCTAGTCGGCAGAGGAGAGATTTGAAACAAGTCAAGGTCCCATGACGCAGAGCGTCAAGGCTTCGTCCCTGGAGATGAACTCCCATTCCCGAAACTGGAACCTCATGTCGAGGTGGTCACCACATGTCGCCACGACCGCGAACGCGCCGCTGTTCAACACGTGGATCCAGCGGGCCGGCTCTCGTCGGCAATTGTATGGTGCAGGACTCGAGGTCGTAGACCATCAGTCCCCCATCACGGCCTCGACGACGATCTTGTCGATCCAGGCCCGCACCTCCTTGCGGTTCCCGACGATGACGTCGTCGAACTCTCCTCCGGTCGACACCCGGAAGGCGGTCGACCCTGGCGTCCTCAGCACGGCGTCCAGGAGGTCCCTCACCCTGACGCTGCTCCTCTCGTCCCGGAGGTTCAGCCTCCTGACGTTCATCTTCCCGACCTTCCCCTGGACGTCCTCCGCGAGCACCCCGCCGAGCTTCCGGGACAGGATGGCGTCCCGGAACTTGTCCCAGACGCCAGGCCGGACCTTGTAGTAGGAGAACCGCCGGTTCGCCTCGGGATCCAGCTCGTCGCGGCTCACGACTCCATGACCTCGAAAATCAATAGGTCCTTGGAAGCGGAGTCCATCGCCTCCCTGATGACGTCCGGCGATATCTCGCCCGACGCCTTCTTGAACCTCAAGCAGTAGGACACGATGGAGTCGAGCGCGCCCGCGTCCTTGTTGAAGAGCTTCACGACGGTCATGATCTCCTCAGGGGAGAACTTCTCCACCCTATGGAGGTGCTTGAGCTTGCCGTGCGTGAACACGTTGAGCTTCAGCCACTCCCTCATGTTCTTGAGGTTAACGGCTCGCCGCTTCGCCTTAAAGGCGAGGCTGTCCATCTTCTGGCTCACGGTCCCACCTCGACGCGGGGCTCCAGGTCCCGGAGCATCCTCTCCAGGTTGGAGTTGAGCTCCTCGAGCGCCTCCCGGCGCATGTCCTTGTAGTATCCGTCCGCCTTGAAGGCCTCCTCGGACTCGTAGCTGCAGTGGCCGAGTGGGCCAGCGACGACCTGGAAGTCACCCCAAGACACGCGGACGCTCACGGAGCACCAGGCCCACTGGTTGTCGACCTTCAGCTGGTCCCGGATCCAGTCCTCACAGGACTTGTCCTCGAACTCCCCCCTTGAAGTCCTCGGTCTCCGGCTCCATCAGGAGCTCGTACTCCACGTCCGACTCCACCAGCGGCCTGTACGTGAGCTTCACCATCGGCATCGCCGTCACCTCCGGACCGGGTACGAATCGAAACGTCGGACCTACGCTCCCAGGACCTCGTCCAGGACCACCTTGTTGACGGCGGCCTCCAGGTTGGACCCGAACGTCCTGATGCGCCGAAACGACGTGCGGACGCCCGTGATCTCCCCGGTCAGGCCCTGGAACCGAATCCGGAGCCGCGACCGGTCCACCGATGGCCTCGCCCCCTGGCCCCGCGGCGTGGACTCGACGTTCCCGTCGTGTGCAGCGAGCGTGAAGCACCACACGTCGGTGCGCCGGATCTCACGGGCAAAGCCGCGGGCGCGCTGAAGGCTTATCCTGCACACGTTCTTCCACTTCTTGGAGCCGTTGGACGTCACGTCGATAGAGACGTCCCTTGACACGGATGCCCGGACGAAATTCCCGTCGCACACTAGGAGAATCTCCTCCGGCGCCGGATCCGGACTTGGAGGAGGGACGGCCCACGTCCCGTTGGGGGCGCCAAAGTGCAACGACTTCCCGGAACCCCTGCCCGCGACCATGATGGCCTTACCTAGGTCGCCTGTGGTCAAGCTGATGTCAGGCACCCTCATGTCCTCGATCATCCTCCTCATGGCCTTGAGGAACGGGATGGTCACGACGGCGGCCTGAGGAAGAGCCAGTAGCTCGCGGGCTTGGGCTTGTCGATGGTTGCGTGGCCGATGGCCCTCACATTGAAGTCCAACCCGTCGTTGGATGGGATTCCCTCCATCATGAGGCGGAACTTCTGCGTCGTCCTCGCGGAGTCGGGGTCCACCAGCGCGATGACGTGGAGCTGCTTCGGGGTCCCCGCCTTCCCTCGAGCCTCCATCCCGAGGATGGAGATGACCGTCGGCATCTCCAGCTCGATGTCGGTCTTGAATGGGATCGGGAATGCCTGGATCTCGACCCTCATGACTTATGCCCCGTGTGCTGATGCGAACAGCGCTTAGGTCGCGTCCAGAACCTCAGGAAGCCGAGGGCGGGGGCAAGCAGGGAGGCGAGGACCGGAAGGTTCGCCGCCGCGTCGTGTAGCGGGTTCCCACAGCAATGCATGACACTACCTCACAATACGTGTATGGTGGACTTCACGAACCCATCACGGACATCACTTCGATCTCCCGAATGGACTTCTCGAGACACTCCGTCCCCATGATGAGGACGAACCTCGTCGAGGGGCTTGCGAACGCCGACGCGTCCCGGATGGCCACCACGTGGACATGGGAGCCCATCCGGTTCATACCGTACAGTCGGTCGGAGAGTGGAACGTCGAGCCTCTTGGCCACGTCCCTGAGGGACCTAACCCGAACCTCCTTCTCGTAGTCCGTGTGAAGGGTCCAGGGAACGTCAACCGGGGCGTTCCTCAGTGCCTCCCGCACGTCGTCGAGCCCGAGGTGCTGAATCAGGAATACGCGCCGCCTCACTTCGGGGCGACTTCCTCCTGCTTGGCCTTGAGCGCCTCGAGCCGCTGCACGCCCACCTCGTACTCCGACTCGTCGTTGGGATTGGCGTTGAGGGCATCGATGCTGGACCGGACGGCCTTGAAGAGCGGCATGATCGACTCCATCACCCGGTTCCCCTCCTCCGTGGGACCGTTCTCCGGGTTTCCGTCCTTGTAGAGGACGGAGTGCATGAACTTCACGCCCCCGTCCGGGCCGAACAGCTCGTCCTTTCGCCGAAAGAACCGAGCCCTGGCCGAGTCACCCTCACGAAGCTTTGCCTTTTCCGCGTCCATCTCTGTTTCTCCTTCTCTGTTTCCTATGTCAGGCGTCACCAAACTTACGCCGGAGCAGCCTTGTTGAAGAGGTCCTCGATCGTTCTTTGGTCCTCGTCGGACCCAGGGGAGATGCGGTACGACCGGTCCATTTCGCGAACCCTATCGACGCGGTACGGGGTTCCCACCATGGCAGCCGTGACCACCGACCTGACCGCGTTGATATCCAACTCCGACATGACGAACTTGTAACAGCTTCCGTCGGTCCACGAATACTCGTGCCTGAAGTCCAGTCCCGTGGACTTCAGGAGGCTCTCGATGTTCGTGTCGTGGTCCCATGCGCTCCTGGTCTCCTCGTCCGGACCCGGAAAGTTCACGTACGGACCAGGGTAGTGGAACGAGAAGCTGTAGTAATTCATGCCATGTCTCCTCAGGACATACGGCAGGGTCTCGACGAGACCCTGCCGTATCCTCCGATTCAGATCCGCCCGTCCCGGAGCCTCGATTCATGTCATGGCGGGATTTTTGGCAAGGATTTCCCTACCCAGGGATCCCAACTCATCCAGCGTCCGGAATGCGAGGTCCTCGATGGAAGTGTCGTCCGGGTTGGAGATGAGCATATCCATCAAGATGATGAACCTGTAGACCGAGATCATATACTGGACATTGTCGCTACATCCGGCCCTCTGGAGCTCCATGAGCGGCATGGTCTCGTGGATCTGATCCTTCCTTCTCATAAGTCTTGCCAGTAGGGAGTCGCCGTCCCGTGTCAGACGTTGAACCACCCTCGGATTCAAGGACCTATGGTCCTGATATGCAAAGATATCCTGATCCCCGATCTGGATGATTTCCATCGGGTCATGAATGCCCTTAACTCTGTCAACCCTCTTCGCGATGGAACTGAGGATTTCAGCTTGATTCGCGCCAAGGTCTTCGTCCTTGCACATCCAGCACTTCAGAATCGTGGAATACCCGCTCGGAAGGGCCCAGGAGGCGGAACCCAACTTCCCCGTCCACGGGTCAAGATGTGTGTGAGTCACCCGCACTTCCCGAAATTTCCCACCACAGGGGCAGGGTTTGAGCTCATCCATGGCACACCTTCTTGGAGGACATATGGCAGGGATCGTTACGATCCCTGCCATATGTCCTCCGCTCAGATTCGCTCATCCCGAAGCGGGGCGACCCGGCCGAAGGCCGGCTTGAAACCCTTGTGGCGGCCGTTCGTGATCACCCAGACGACGTCGCACGGGGGCCGGAGCTCCTTGGGCGGGATGGGGCAGTCGCCGTCGGTGAGGATCACCACCACGTCGAAGTCCGTCCCGATCCGCTTGGGGAACTCCCGGAAGAAGTTGTCGAAGGCCGTGCCACCTCTGCCGACGATCTTGGTGCGCTTGAGATCCGTCTTGCTGTCGATCTTGGTGATCTTGTCCCAGTTCACCTCGGTGTCGCACGGGACGATGAACCCGTCCGTGTTGGGGCCCAGGACCTGCAGCTGGGAGATCCCGTATGCGATGTCATCATCCCCCATGCTGCCGGAGGTGTCGATCATCGCGACCCAGCGTGGCTTGTGGTTGTACCGCTTCGGGAGGTATTGGGAGGGGCGCGCCGCGAGGTACCGCTTGCGGCACCGGCTCCAGTCGTTCTTGAGGCCGGAGTCCTGGCTCTTGCGGACCATGCAGTTCCGGACGATGTCCCGGAACTTGAGCTGGGGCTTCATGAGCTCCGCCAGGGCGTCCTCGACGGCGCCCGGCACGGATCCGATCCCCATCGACTTGCAGCGCATTGCCGCCCGCATCATGTCCGCCTGGACATCGTCCTTGGTCGACTTGGACGGAAGGTGGGAGTCGAGGCTCTCGAGGCCGTCCGTGTCGGCACCGCACTCGGGGCACTCACACTGTTGATCCCCGTTCGGACCGTGCTGGTGGCCCCCGTTCGGGTCGCACTGGTGTCCCCCAGGACCGGACTGGCCACCTTGGCCACCCTGGCCCTGTTGCTGACCCGGCTGGTTACCCTTCTGACCCCCCTGTTGCTTCTTCTGGTTCTTCCCTCCCTTGGTGAGCTGTCCACAGGTGCCGCAACGGCGGGGGCTGTTCTCGTACGCCTTGACGATCTCGTCGTAGATCGAGTCCGGACTCCGGCCGTAGAGGGTCTTGTCGGCGAAGATCAGGGCCCCCTTGGGGAGCTCCTGCTTCGCGGCGAGGTATGCCAGGAGGTCGTTGAGGGACAGTGGATCCCCCAGATTCCCTCCGAACGGGGAGGTCTTGCCGATCTTCTCGCCACGCTTGGTTTTGTCGTGGTCATCCCAGATGATCCCGTTGACGACGTAGTCGATGGCCCAGTTCCAGATCCGGGGATACTGACGGCCGATGCCACGGTCGACGTGGAAGAAGAGGTCATGGAAGACCTCGTGGGACATGACCGTGCTCGCCTCCCAGGTATCCAGCTTTTCGAGGAACTCGGGATGCCAGAAGAAGCGCTTACCGTCCGTCGCGGCGGTCCGCCAGTCCTTGGCGCCCTGGAGCTCCTCGTGGACCTCGTGAGGCTTGCTCATCGCGATGCTGTAGAGGAAGGGGTTCCCGCCGTTCTCCGGCCGCTGGAACATCCTCGTCATGACCTCGTTGATCTTCTTCTCGAGGTCCCGCATCCGCTGCGGCTCCTTGACGCAACCCTTCGGGTCCGTCACGCGTGCCCCGATGTCGTAGTCGTTCTTGCTCATCGCCGTCGCCTCCGTCCACGTGTACGCACGCCGATCCCGGACCTACGGCCCGAACGGCCGTGACCCATGTCATGGATCATAAAAATACCTGGCATGGGTCTTAACGGTCCACCTCCAAGAGGGAGCGCAGGTCGGCCTCGCACATGCGAGCTGCCCACACCGCGGGCTCGACGCCGCGCGGAGCTGTCCAGCGGACCGCGTCCGCCGCGTCCCGCGGCCAGCGGCCGTCCCTCGCCGCCGCGAGCTCGGCTCCCCTGTCGGCCGCGAGCGCGGCCCGTCCGTCCGTGGTCCTCAGGTCATAGTAAGCCATCGGCTCCTCCGTCAGGTAGTGGGCGGCCCTCCCCGTGGGATCATTCCCACGGGGAGGGCACCCTGGAGGTGACGCCATGATTGGCGCCAACTCTTTTGGCGAACCCCTGGCAGATCCCGTCAGGATCCATGCCAGGGGTTCCGCCGAACCCTCACCCACCCTTCATGGCGCGGCGGATGTGGTGGAAGACCTCCATGAAGTCCGGGTTGTCCGTCATGGTGAACTGCTTGATGGCATCCATCGTGAGGACGGACTTGACGGCGCCGACGGAGTACTCGGTGGGGACCCGCTTCATCCACCCGAAGGTGTGCTTGACGAGACGGTCCACGTTCTCCTTCTGCTTCTTCTTCTCCCCCGCGTCGGAGGGGGTCTTCCGGGTCTCCGCCATGAGGGCGCCGCAGGCCGAGAGGGCGGTGACCATGACCTTGTCGGGTCCGTGGATCGCGCTGGGGTCCGGGTGCTTGCCGTTCTTGATGAGCTCGTCCACCAGCGGCTCGATGTGCCGGAAGTGCTCCAGCCACACCCGGAACTTCACCGCGGGACCCTGGCCCACGCAGCCGGCCACCACGAGGGTCTGGAAGTCGACCCCGGCGCCGCGGGGCGCCGCGTCGAGGGCCCGTGCCGCCTTCGTCCAGGCTCGGGGGCTGGCGTGGCAGTACGCCGTGTCGTCGCCGTCCGGGGGCGGCTGGAGCAGCATCTCCTGGTTGCGCGAGAGGTACCCGACGATGAGCGGGTTGACGCCCGCACTGGCGGCCCAGTCCTGCCACGGCTCGAAGGCCGGCTGCACGCGGTAGATCAGGCAGCGGTTCGTGAGGGCGTGGCTCATGGGCTGCGAGAAGGCACCCTCCTCCGGCAGGTTGCCGGTCGCGATGCAGGAGTGGATGTCGAGCTTGCGCCCGTTGATGCTCCGGAACTGGAGCAACTCGAGGCAGGGGTTTTGCAGCTCCGGCTTGGCCTTGTCGGCCTCGTCGATGAGCAGGATCCGCTTCTTGCGGTTCGGGATCCCGTCGTACTCCGGACGGTGCTGGGGCAGCATCTGGGGGAGCGCGTAGACCGTCTGGTCGTTGACGATCTGGGGGAGGCCCATCAGGTCGGGGGCCTCGAGGACGGAGAGGTTCAGGTAGCAGAACTCGTACCCGAGCTCCTCGCAGGCTTGCATAGCCATCTCGGTCTTGCCGGTTCCCGCGGGCCCGAACGTGAGGAGATTCTCCCCCGCCGAGATCGAGAAGCGGAGCATTTCCTTGAGAGTGGCCTGGTCGATCGAAACGATTCCCGTCAGCATGTCGTCACCTCCGGATCTGGATACAGGCAGGTCGTGCCGATCTCCGGACCGGCACGATCCTACGCTTAAGGAGTCAGGTCCCCAGGGTGTCTTCCACGACGAAGTTCTGGATCGCCTTCTTGAGGGTGTCCTCGCCGAGGGTCGAGTACTTTCCGAGCGTCACCGCGACGTCCTTCATGCACTGGTCCACGATGGAGTCGCGGAGGCGATCCTTGAACTCCTGGGTACCCTTGAGGAGCTCGAGCTCCGCCCTGATGGACGAGAAGACCGCGTTCCGGAAGGGTGAGTTGGAGTAGTCGAACTGGTCGATGAACCAGTTCTTGAAAGTCGACTGCCGGCTCCGGTCCAGCTTCTCGGCTTTCTCCTTGCCGGGATACATCCCGATCTTCTTACAGAAGCCCGCCCCGACGACCTGCATCGGATCCACGTTGTAGGTCGGAACGTCCTTCAACGTCACGAGGTGGTCCCATGCCGCCCGATACAGAGCGTCTTCGTAGGGCTTCCGGATGTTGGCGCAGCCGAACCTCCAGCCCACCTCTCCGAGCGCCTCCTCCATGTAGAACCCGTCCTGTCCTCCCAGGAACGTATCCCCGATGTTGATGTGAAGGGAGTAGTCCCTGGCGGTGTGTACGCTGAACTTGTACCCCAGCAATTTCAGGCTCGAGTACGTCGAGACGATCTCCTCCCAGACGGCCCTGCACTCGGGCGTCTTGGCGAGGAGGACGTAGACCTTGTCGTACGACTTGGTCGGCTTCAGGGACGACATGTGCTCGTCCAACCCCACGGGCTTGACATCCATCGGTCACCTCCATGTGCGCATACGGGCCGGGACGCGGAGCTTACGCCTCCATGATCCCGGCCACACGGACGATGTTCAGGAGTGATTCCCTACTCTCAGGGAGCCTCTTGTTGCGGATCATCTGGGAATGGGAGTAGATGATGACCTCATGGGCGTCAGGGTCGATGGCGAGCCGGGATGGGTTCACGAGGCCACGGAACCGGGACTTGTCGAGGTATGGAGCCATTCTCCCGTCCGACATCGCCTCCATCCGGTAGACGCCATCAATGAGCCCGTCCATGCCGAGGATATCCAAGTTGGAGTAGAGGATGTCGAGGGCCATGGACCTGTAGATGATCTCCTTGACGGTCCCGAGGTCCACCCGGTCCCCAAACTCGACCCGGTAGGACCGGGCGAGGCGCGCCAATGACGAGGACGTCGTACCGTTGAATTTCCTCATCTCCAGGCGCCGCCCCAGGTACCTCTTGAGGGCCTCCCCGGGGTCGCACCGGTTCGGGGAGGTGCACGACCTGATGTGCTCCCGGACCCTGGCGTAGGTCTTCGTGTTGTCCACGATGAACTCCCAGACCGGTCTCTCGTGATCGTGGACGTAGCGCCCGTGCCCACCGCGCCCGTCGCCCCGGATCTTGATCCTGCAGTCATGAAGCCCCATGTGGCCACCTCCGGTCCGGGGTAAGCGCGACAGGCCGCGGGCTCCAGTCAGGAGCCAAGGACGTCCCTCACCTTCTTGAGCTCCCTCTTCTTCCGCTTCATCTCGTCCAGATTCTGGGCCCACCACGGGCTGGACTTGAGCCATGGCCGCGGCCATGGCCGTGACCGTTGGCCTGACGAACATCTCCCAACAGCTGTCGATTCCGGGGAACCGGGTTACCCACTCCCAGGTGGGGTTTCCCTTGATGGAGGCCTTGCACGCCTCCTCCAGGTTCAGGTGTCGGTTCAGGACGGCGCCCACGGACGAGTCGGAGATATCCGCCGCGAAGGCTGCCGGCCCGAGGTCCTCCGCTCCCCGGAGCAGCTCCTCCGGCGTGAGGACCTCGTTCCACCACCACCAGATGGCCATGAGGACCACGGTGTCTGGCGGTGTCGAGGTGGAGCCGATGGTCCTGTTGTGAACGGTTTCTCCCCAGCCCGGCATTCGTCACCTCCGGACCAGCTAAGCTCGGGCCGATCCAACCTGCGGATCCGGAGATGATTGGGCACCGCGCGTATCCGGGATTGGAGGTGACGATCATGGAGTTCAAGAGGGGCCAGAAGGTCGTCGTGAACCTGCCGTCGCGCCGGATTTTCGACGAGGTCATCGGACCGACCCGTGGGGCCTCGGGACTGCCGGTCAGCGGCATGGTCCGGACCAGGCATGCCGGGAACGTCCCGGCCGAGATGCTGGAACCCGCCTGGGCGGACCGGCACGGGAGACCCGTCGCCAGGGGCGAGACCGTCCGGACCATCCTGGGTAAGGAGGCCAAGATTGTCAGCGTCGACGACGCGGGCTACGCCAGGCTGGAGGGGCTGGTGAGCACGCGGTTCGTCGCCCACCTCGAGGTCATCCGGGAATGAAGCGGTGCAGCATGAGGAGGACGGCCATGCACATCAAGTGCGGCGGCCCCATGGTCAGGTTCTACGCCATGGAGGATCTGGAGGTCGTGGTCCTCCGGGTCTGCGTCAAGCACAGGGTGGCGACGACGGACCTGATGGCACGGGTGCCGACCCTGATTCGAAGCAGCGTTGTCGCGAGGACAAAGGAGGAGGCGACGAACCTCCTCCTTGCCGAAGCCGTGATGGAGAGGTGAACCGTGAAGCCTTGCTATGTCAGGGACGTCATGGGCGACTGCGCTGGAAGGATGACGCGGTTCTACGTCCGAGGTGTCGACTCCATTTATGTGAGGAGGATGTGCCAAGCCCACGTGGACCTGATGATGAACATCTCCCAGAACCGACCGGGGTGGATCTCGATGGCCGTGAGGGCTCGGACGAAGGAGGAGGCGTCCCGTCTCCTCACCGTGCTGGACGTCACGGCCTCCTGATCAGTCACCGAGACAGTGTTTTCCGAGGTTGTGGTTGAAGCACAGAACCTGGAACCCGGACGGAAAGCCCTGATGTTTGAGCCATCGGTAGAACTTGGCGCTTCCTGTCGCGCCTATCGAGGAGCGGTGTGCGTTCCCACCTCCGTCGGAATGATCGATCGTGAGGATTCGGGTTCGCCACAGTGCTTGCAGGTTGGAGGTGTACCGCCGTAATGGCGAAGAGTTTCCACCTTGGCAGCCCGTCTCAGGCGAGTCTGATATGCTATCGCCGTACCGGGGTTCAGGGAATATTTTTCTCGTCGTTGTTCATTACTACGGGAGCGGAATTCTGAGTCAGCGTCTCTTCTGGACTTGCGGCTAATTAGGATCTTCGGAAGCCGGCGCTTCTGGGCTCCTAGGACACATTTCTTGCAGTCATAGTCCTCACGAGAAACTCGCTTGTGGATATAGACGTCATGTTTGCCCAGAATGCCGTGGATCTTGCAGACGCGTTCCCTCATGAGGGACGCTACCAAGAACCACTAATCTCCCAACGTAACAAAAAGGACCTGCTCGTCCGCCGTCGGGCTGGCCGTCGTCATGAAGAGGGCCGACGCCAGGGGCGTCCCCGACGGTGTTGCGGGCGAGGCGTACATGAACTCGCCGCCCGCCGCTATCCGGAACGTGTCGGTCACGGCCCCGTTCAGCCGGACCGCGATGTCCGAGCTCATCATGTTCTTGACGATGAGCAGCTTCGCCGCCGCGACGCTCCCAAAGGGGATCGAGTAGGACGTCCCGAGGACCGTCCCGCTCGGGACGTCGATGTTCCCGGAGCACTGGGCGCCGTAGGTCCCCTGGGACGGGAACGAGCTCTGACCAGAGTTGACGTTCGCGCCCGGAGGCGTGAAGACGACGGAGCAGGCGACGGTGAAGGTTGCGACGGCCATGTTGCCCCGGAGCGGGGACAACAGGGCTAGTAGTGTCCCAGCTTGCTGGGCAATTAAGAGATCTTACACTAGTAGTCGATGCCGGCGCTGATGTGGTCGTCTGGAAGGGCCGGAGGCTCGAGGGAGGCTCGAGCCAATCCGCCGATCAGGAAGCCGATCGCCTCCGCAAGGACCGTGGCGTCGGCCGCGGAACACCCGAGGGCCCGCCGGACGCGGTCCGGACTGACCGGCTCGTCCGGATCGACGGGGACGCAACGGCCATAATTCTGGACGTGCGCCAGGATCGTCCCGGGGCGGTGTCCCGTGATCCGCTCCGACCCCTCGGGGAGGGGCGACAGGACCATGACATACCTCGTCCCATTCCCCGGCTGGTACTCGACAACCCTGGGCGACATGGCGTCGAGCGGCCCGTATTCGTCACGGGTCACGCACTCGTGGATCGTCGGCTTGGTTCGCAGTTCTGCAGCCATCGGCCGCCCGTACGCCGGACCGGCGGAGACCTCCATGCGCTGTCGCATCACCTACCTCCTTAACAACTTTACACCAGTGTAAGATCGCTAAGATCGTGATGGGGCCCCCGGCATGGATGAGGAACGCAGTGTGGAAATTCCCAATGCCTCGCCTGCTGGATCCGGACCCGGAGCCGCACCTCCTGTGGAGACCTGGGAGGGCCGCGATGACATCATCATCGTCGAAGACGACGATGGGGCCTGGGACGAATAGTCCGTCCCGGAAGGGGGAACGATGGACGACAGGACGAGGCAGATGGTCAGGGATGCGATATCGCTTGGCGACAGGCATGGTATGGCCCACCTCGGGCAGATCGATTCCATGCTTGAGAAGCCCGATCTTTCACCGGCTGACCTTGAGGTCCTCGCCTCGTGGCTCGAGCGCGGGGCCATGCTCCTGAGGTATCACGCGAAGCGCGGCACGGGGCGACGGGTTTCAGTCATCCGTCGCCTCGCCTAGCCTAGACTCCTAGGACGTCGACCACGTCCCTGAGCCGGGCGTGGTTCATGAACTCCTGGAGAGCGGCTTCACGATCAGTATCCGGGACCACGTCCTGGTGGACGTCAGGGACGTGGTATCCCTTATACCGATACATCTTCCCATCACGGATCACGAGCGTGAGGACGTCGTCCTCAGAGACTTCTTCTTTTAGAAGAAGTCTTGCCGCTTTTTCCGTCTCAGAGCCCCACTCATGGCCGGCGGCGAGGACCTTCGCCCGGACGTCTGCGAGCTCCTTAGTCACGTCACGTCGTGAGGTGCGCGACACAACGGCTTGGGCCTGGGTTTCCCGCTTCCCAATCTGTCTGAACACGCCACACTTGCACTGGGTTGGTCCGTTCTTCCAACGTCTCTCTACGTCGGTTTTGCAGAAGGGGCAGTGGATCATGGTCAGACCTCGTTCGGGGGAGGCGGCTCGGAGCAGGGGTCGCAGAGCCACTCCGGCGGCACGGCGCCGCGGATCTCCTCGAGCTCCACGTCCTTGAGGAAGTCCCGGTAGTCCGGATCGGAGCTGAAGGCGCGAACCTCCGCGGCCCGCTCCGCGTCTGCGACGATCCGGTTCATGTAGGCCTCGTCCGCGTCCACGTCAGCCTGAGATTGGGCTCGCAGGCTAGGTGTCCCGTTGGAATCCATCCACTCCGTGGCGCGGGCTGCCGCGGCCCGGATCCGGGCGTCGAGCCTTGCCAGGATGGAAGCCTCCGAGTCGACGCGGAGAACGGGCGGGAACTTGCCGATACCGAAGCTGCGGCGACCGTTGTCGAACACGCAACACACTTTGATGGAGTCTCGACCAGATGCTCGAACGGTTCGCTCCCCCACCTTGATGGACGTATACACCTTGATGCACACATCCGGATTCCGGGACGAACGCCTGATGTAAACGATTTCTCTTCCGCAGAAGGACTGCACGAACTTGCGCGACTCCAAGAAATTTTGAAGCGCGCTAGCGGCGATCGCAACGTATTGAGCCATGAGTGCCATCTCCGACCTCGGGTACGGCAGCCATCGCGTTATTTTCGACCTGTTGTCGAACGTCGTTTGGATGACAGACGAAGAAATCAGGGTCTGTAAGAAGTGCAGTGAACCTAAGCCTACCTCCAGATTCGCCTTGAGCAAGGGGTATCGTGGATGGGAATGTTCCTCATGTCGAAACGTTCGGTTCGGAATTTGGAAGCAGACCCCCGCGGGTGATTCGTGGAAACAGACCAAATCTCAGAAGTGGTACGAGAAACTACGCGCCGAGATCTTCGAACACTACGGAACATCTTGCAACTGTTGCGGTGATTCTCGTCGATATTTTCTAACTATCGACCACATCAGTGGTGGAGGTGGTAAACATCGCGCCGAGGTGAAGCGAAACTTTTACATGTGGATCAGGAAGAGTGGATTCCCGGCTGGGTTCCAAACGTTGTGCCATAACTGCCAACATGGCAAGCGTGTTTTCGGAACGTGTCCATGTCAGACAGGGTCCACTGACGACAGGCCAGCCCCATCTGGAAACGATGGTCCTCGAAAGTAAGGTCTACAGACCTTCAGCTCGTCAGGACCTCCCACACGATCACCTCATCCCGAGTCATGACGGTCCCGACTCCGTTACAGTGGGTCGGATACCCAGGGTCGTGCTCGTCACACACCCCGACCACCGTTGAGAACGAGTCGGGGTTGGCCTCGAAATCCTCGAACAGGCCTTCCTTTCGCCAGGACACGGGTTCCTTGCCGCACCGGACCTGAACGTTGGTCGGACCGGAGACCCGGGGGTGGGTCGTGCCAGCTTCCCCTCTGGCCGCGGCCTCCTCGCGCGTCACGAGCACGACCACCCCACACGTGTGATGTAGTGTCATGTAACGTCATCCTTTCAGGGTGGCCTCCACGATTGCCTCGTGGATGAGCTTGGTGATCTCCTCCTCCGGGAACCCGTCGTGGATGGCCGGACCGATCACCTTCTTGAGGGCGTTCCTGTGCCTGCGGATCGCCGCGGCCTGGCTCAGGGACTCCTTCCTGACGCTGGAGCCGTCCTTTGACATCTCCAGGATGGCGGCTCTGAGCAACCTCAGGGAGGCCGAGCGGCTGGCCTCCCTCATGACCCGGATCGGACCATGGCTGGAATGCCGGGAGTCCTGGAGCATGGCATAGGGTCCGAGGAGAGTCTCAATCTGGGCGGATCCTCCATAGCCCTTGTGTATGATCTCGCCCGTCTCCCGGACGAGCTCGATCACGGACGTGAAGGACTTGAGGACCTCCATGACCACCTTTTCGTAGAGCTGTTCCTCCCCGTGCCGCAGGTATCCGGCGAAGTTGGCGAGAATTGCGTCGTCCGTCATCCCCTGCAGCGCCTGCATGGTCAGGGTGCTGAACGACACCCTGATGAGGCCATCCTCCGAGTCAGCCCGGACCTGCATGAGTTTCCCAATCCCGACCCAGGAGGCCGCCCTCGGCCTCACGGAGTTGAGCTTCCGCGTCGCCTCCTCGAGCGCGTCGTTGATCCTCCCGGACCCGATGCCCTTGCTCAGGTGCTTTGACCAGTCCGCCATCGCCGCCACCTCCAGCCCCGGATACGGCCGGGGGCCGCCGACCTCCGGACAAGCCGACGCCCGGGAAGGTCGGCCGGTCTGTCCATCGGAGGTGGCGGCCCGGCCGGGCCTTCCCGGGCACCCGCCCGGGTTGGGGTAACGGGGGTGGAGGTGACTACCGCTTCCCTGCTAATTGCTTCTCCAGGTCGGCGGCGACCTTGAGCTGGCCGCCGACCTTCACGCTCCGAGTCGAGCTGTTGATGCTGAGCTTCACGGGGCTCGTGAACCCGACGTCGCGGGCGACGTGGCGCTGAGCCTCCTTGATGGAGGACTCGACCTCCTTGAGGGCCTCCCCCGCGGTCTGTTCGGAGGACAGCCTGACGGATCCGGTCCCGTCCACCTGGACCGTGAAGTTGAAGTCGAGCTGGCGGAGCACGGCGTTCTCCGGCTCCGGGATCACGTGGTCGCAGAGGGCGACGACCAGGACGGTGTAGGCGGTGCTGTCGTCCACCGCGACCCTGTGGCGGCCGTCCACGACCTTGTAGACGACCAGGTCGTTGTAGCGGCCGGCGGACTGACCCCTGGCCTCCACCTCGTAGTTCGACTCGTCACCGTTGCTGGTGACGACGGGTCCGCTCCAGATCACCTTCTTCACGACGCCCTCCCCGCCAGCTTGAAGCAGATGGACGCGAGCTGGGGCAGCTTGGTCGCGTCCATCTTCTTCTTGTTCCCCTCGTTCACGGCGTCGTACACCTGGACGATCACGCTGGCGGTGTACATGTCCACGAGCTTCCCCTCGACGCGGTTCGCCTGGCGGTCCCGCACGATCTGACGCAGCTTCTCGATCCGCGGAAGCCTGGGGTCCGGCTTGGGCACGGACCTGATCGCTTGGGCCGTGTCGGTCCGCCCCATGTCGTCCTCGCTACCGTTTCCGCTCGGTCTGCTCATCGTCGTCACCTCCTTCGATCCGTACGTCCGCACCGCCGCGATCTTCAGCCTCCGCACATCGCGCGGACGTAGTCCTCCACCTCGGAGAGGAGCTCCTCCCGGATCCGGGAGGGCGTGGCGATATACCAGCCCAGGTCGCCCCGGTTCATCCAGACGTGGAACCCGTTCGAGTAGTCGGAGCGGGAGTCGGAGCGGGTCGATAGGTACTCGTTGAATCGGAACTCCTTACGGTCGACCTCGCCGACCCTCAGGCTCACGATCCGGACGACGAGCTTCTCGTACTTGCACGAGGTACCATCGGTCTCCAGGGAGACCCTGGCGACGTTCCCATTCGGCAGGCCCATCACCGCGTCGCGCCCGGACCACTGGAGGGTTCCGTCCGCATGCTCGTCCCCGAAGCGGATGGTGAGGGGGAAATTCGTTCTGCAGAAGTTCGTGAATTCCTTGGCCACGTTCGTCACCTCCATCCCCATATACGGCGTCGACCGTCTGACTTACTGCGGACTGAGCCTTGCCTGGAAACGCCTGAACGAGTCGACCAGCTCCAGGTCGATGACCACGCACCGTCTTCTCATGTCGGCGTTGGCCCTTCGTTCCCAGCAGTCCCGACAGTATGGAAGGACGTTGAACTCGCCGAGCCATGGCTCTTTCCAAAAGTGGAGTACAGCCATGATGGAGTCATTCGGGCACTGCACCATCGGTGTGCCACGGGCCTCCCGGTATCGCACGGCGCATCTCACCTCAACTCCCTCGCGGCCTTACGGCCAGGTACCTCCCGTACCTCGGATCCTCCTGGCAGTCCGGGACGAACACCACGGCACCACCCAGGCGGATGTATGCCAGACATGCGTCGACATCATCCGCCTGGGTGCCCTGGCACGCCTCGTCGTCCCGCTGCACCTCCTCCGGGTCATCCGGATCGGTCGGCTCGACGCCAAGCCCCCGGAGCTTCGAGAGGCCGTCCTCCGACAGGGAAACGTTGCCGGAGATCAGGACGTGCCTCGTCCCGTCCGCCGGCTTTTCGGCCCCGTTCCTGAAGAGCTGGAAGGGCCGCGCGCCCTCGATGTCCGCTCTGCTCACCATGACCGTCACCTCCACCCACCGGTACGGCGGCGGGCCCGGGACCTCCGGGCCCGCCGGTGGCCTCACGACATGAGGACGTCCTGCGCGAGGACGACGTTGAGGGCGTCCTGGATGACGTCGTCCTTGACGTCATCCCGGTGGAAGTAGTACTCGAGCTGCTTCCGGGCCTTCCCGTGGAGCCACCAGTTGGACCCCTTGAGGTAGTCCCGGATCTCCTGGGGCGTGCCCGGCTCCGGGGTGAAGTTCTTCTCCAACTCCGCCTCCTTCAGCCAGTCTGTGTCCCTCTTGAGGACGGACTGGTTCGGGCACGGCTTCTCCAGCTCCTCCTTCAGCCTGTCCCGGATCTGGCGGACGCGGTCTGACTCTCGTCGACGTACGGGAAGTCCGTGAGCCCGCCCTCCGTCATGTCGTCCGGCTCACCCGGCGTGGCCCACTCCGGGGTGAATCCGAGCTCCTCGCGGCGGAGGACGAATCTCTCCACGAGCCGGCTTAGCTCCTTGTCCTCATGAACCATCCCGGGTTACCCTTCCAGGTATTCCTGCGCGTCCTGCCAGGACTCCTGGTCCTCTACGCCGTCGAGGACCAGGACCAGATCGACAGAGCGCGTCGAGTGCACCGCGGTCTCCTTGGAGCCATCCAGCAAGCAGATTTTGCGACGCTTCAAGTCCGGCTCCTGCAGGCAGCGGCGGATGAGTTCCCCTTCGACTTCCCAAAAGGAGTCGTAGTCCGAATGCACCACCTGGACGATCAACTTGGTCATAGCCGCCACCTCCGCCAGCCCGTACGGCCCGGAACTATGGACCTCCGATTCGTACCGTCGGGTGGAGGTGGCGATGGCCAAGTCCGACTACATGTGGGCATGCGAGATCGACCGCGACCTGAAGCTCGGGCTCTCCAATGGCCAAATCGAGCTCCTGGCCCGGATGTTGTACCCCGACCCGGCGGTGGAGGCGCGCAAGCTCCTGCAGGAGGGGCAATCGGCCGTGCTCCGCAGGCTCGGCGTCCCGTCGCGTGTAACGTCCGCGGCGTGAGCGTCACCTGGCACTGCGGCCTGTGCGGGGCGCCGGCCCGCAGGGTCGCGGTACGGCATGGAACCGTCATGATGCCGATCCGGCGCACCCCGGCGTGCGACGAATGCTTCGACACGGTCGACCTGGACCTCAAGGCACCGATCGAGTCAGAGGCCACCAACTACGCGTGGATGGACGCCGAGGACGCCAGGTCGGACGTCAAGGCCGCCCGGATCCTGTGCGTCAAGTCCGTCATGGATGGCTGACCGCTCCAGTTTTATTCCAGTTTTGGGCCATGGATGACACGGAGCGGAGGCCGATGGAGGCCCGCGTCATGGCCGACCTGGACAAGATAATCGTCGAGGCCGAGGCCGCCATGCGCCTCATCCAGGACGACAGCAGGATGTCGGGGCCGGCGGACAAGGCCGCGATCCTGAAGGCGGTCTTCACGATCGAGTCCCGGATCAAGTCCCTCAGGGAGGCCCTCCGGATCTCCGGGACGTACTCGTCGGAGCGGCTCGACGGCGACGCGGACGTGGAGCGTTAACTCCGGGACGTCCTCACTCCCTCAACAAGTCGGCGATCCAAGCCTCGTCACGGGTGACCTCGACCGCCATGGTCGGGACGGGGTCGGCGTGGACTGGACATCTTGATATGATGAGCGTCGTCCCCGGCCGGATCGGGGACTCTTTTAAGAACCACCTGGCCGCAGCCTGGCCGCAGGGCTTGTCCATTTTGCCGTCCGGCTTCCGGATGATCTTCTTGCAGCTATCCGTCATCGGTCCATGACGTCCATGACCACTACCTCGTCACGGGTCAACTCCCGGACCGCGTTATGGGGTACCTTGGGTGGCTTATGCCTCTCACACCTGACGATCGTCTTCTGGCGGCCCCATCGGGCCTCATACCACGCCGTTCCCGGCAGCCCGCACGCGACCACCTTTCCGTCCCGCCTCCGGGCGCGTGTGCAAGTATGCTTCATTGATTCATCACCGTGATGACCTCGGCCTCTTCACGCGTCATGGGCTCGAACCTGACGGAGACGTATCCTTTGAAGTGCGCTTCACACCTCGGGATCACGGCGACGAAGGGCAGGCCGTTCCTCATGAACCACCTGGTGGCCGGTGCTCCGCACCTCAGGACATCCGGATGCGTCTTGACGTACCTCGTGCATGTGTCCATTTGGCGTCATCCCTCGAGAAAGGACCACAGCCCTGGGTTGATGTGATGGATCCGATGACATGCACCGCACAGTAGTTCGCACTTCGCCAGTTCAAGAAGGATCTTGCTCCAGGACTTTCGACGGAGTCGACCCCAGTCAAACTCCTTGGCTCGGCGAGGGATGAGAGCTTGAAGCGGGCCCACGACAATTGTCGCCACAGCGCGGCGACTTTCTCGGCCTCGGGGGGACCGTGGCGAACTGGACGATGCACCGAAGGTTCTTCTGCGTCATCCCAGCCGCTCGCGGCGATTGTGCAGACGCCGCCTGCACAACAACTACTGCACGAGCTCGAAGAAGTCGTACGTGAGCGTGACCGACTCGATGACGTTCTCGTCGGCTTCGTTGTCCCAGTCGCCGGCGACGAACTTCACGGGCCAGGCGCGCGAGAGCGACCAGCGCCGGAGCGTCGTGCCGTCGCGGTCCTGCTGCACGATGTCGAGGTTGCGCTTGTAGAAGACGTCGGTGAGCCCGAGGCCGCTCGAGATGATCGCCACGTCATGCAGCCAGTCGAAGAGGTCGCGGTCCTGCGTCGCGCCGCGCTCCAGGGTCACGTCGGCGAAGGTCAGGCGGCCCGGGCTCTTGTTCGGGATGAGCGAGCCGCCCTCGAAGTACTGCACGTTCGCGACCTCGACCGAGAGCTCGCTGCACTTCTGGAAGCCCGCGTGGCCAACGTCGTCGATCTCGACCACGAACTTGAACTTCTTGTGGAAGCTGCGGGGGTTGCCGATGACGGGCATGGTCGGTCCTCCTTACGCGCCCGCCGCCGCGAGCTCGGCCTCGAGGGCCCGGGTGTCCTGGGAGATGCGGTGGATACAGAGTTTCATGGCTCGTTAAATTCTCCGGTTGTTAACTTCGCGGATTCAAACGAATCCCTTCTCGTCTGACTCCCTGTGATGGAAGTCAAAGGTGACCGGATGTCCTTTGAACCCGCAACGGGAACAACACCCGCCCAGATGCTCGATCGCCCGGACTTTGAGCTTGTTCCATCGCACGTACTAAATAGCGTCCCGGGTAGGAGTCGAACCTACAACCTACGCCTTAGGAAGGCATTGCTTCTGTCCATTGAGCTACCGGGACATTATCTTCTTCGAACTCCTAAAAACCTTACGCCTCAGGTGCCCTCCAAATAGACGACAGCCCCGTTCTGCGTCTTGTCGGGGTGAAGGAAGCTCCACTCCACGGAGGTGACCCTGAACTGGTCGCCCCGTACGGACACCACGTCACCGGTCCGGGGCACGGCGTCGCTCTCCACGGTCTCCGACTCCCCAAGCTTCCCCGTCACCAGCTCGACCTTCATCGCCGTCACCTCCGACCATCCGTACGTGCAGTCAGCCCGCACTTCCGATCCGGGCACGGACCCTGGCGCAAGCCTCGTCAGAGGGGCACGAGAAGACGTAGGCCACGCCGTCCTCGGTGCAGGCGTAGATGCCGTCGGGGTTGGACGCGCCTGCCCGGAGGCCAGCCAGGCCGTCGTCCAGGAAGAAGCTGGCGTCGCCAAGCCCGTCCCAGGGGTCGTCGCCGGTCCGGCCGTCCATCTGGGCGTCATGGAGCTCCTGGAGCGCCTCGCTGAGCTTCTTGCACTCCCTCATGCAGCACCTCCAGGCAGTGGCGTCTTGACGAACTCGAGGACCCGGTCCGGGTCGCCCGACTGGCAGGCCGAAATCACGCCCATGAGGGCGTCCCGTGCCGCGGCGGCACGGGTCAGGCTCCTGGCCTGGGAGTTGAGGAGCCTGTTCTGGCGCGCGATGATCCGGGCCCACTCGCTGGCCGTGGCCTTCCACGGCACATACCGGGGTCGCTCCGCCCTGGGACGAGTCGAAAGTCTACTCACGTCCGTCACCTCCGCCAGCCCGTACGGGCGGGCGGACCCGACCTACGACCGGAGGCGTTAGGCCCTCATGACGATATACGCCTCGGCCTCCCTGCGGCTGACTTCATCGGGCTCCCCGAGGTAGGGCTCGGGGCACCGGACGCATCGCATGATCAGGCGCCGGTCCTGATGCCTTATGAACCAACGGGACGCCCGACGTCCGCAGCTCTCACCCCTGTCGGAGCCGGCTGGGGACGCGTCGTACGTGCAGAAGTCGAGGTCCTCCTCGCCCCTCACGCTTCGGAACGTCAAGTTCGCCCAGGCGGGGCAGCGCTCGACGTAGCCATGGCCGTGGCTGATGACCTGACTGCAGACCTCCGGGTCCCGCATGTCGTCGTCATCCCAGAAGGCGTGGCCGGCCATGTCAGGAGCCCATGACGACCGCGGCCGCGGCCTCGTCCCGCGTCACGTCCCTCAGGACCTCGTCCTTTCCCGGCGCATGCCTGCCGCACCTGTGGATCGGCATGGGGTAATAGACGCCATGCGGGCTAAGGACCTCAATCACGTGCCAGGACGCCGCGGCCCCGGCGCACGGGAACGCCTTGTCCGACGTGACTGTCACGAGGCTGCAGACGTCCAGGTCCTGCGGGTCGTCATGCGTGGACGACCATATACCATCCTCATACCGCCCGACCCTGACCCTCATGCGGGGACGGTACGCTCAGCGCGCCATGACCGACATGGCGACGGCCTCGTCACGGGAGAGCTCCCATGCGGCCAGCACGGACCCTGAGAACGGAGGGTGGACCTTGCAGCGGCCGATGACGGAGCGGTAGGCCGTGACGGTCGTCGCGTCGTACCAGGCGCAGGTCGGGTTCCCGCACGTCGACTCGGCCGTCTCCCCCGTGAGGTAGCTGCAGGAGTCGATGTCCTCCCAGGGATGCTTCACGCAACCCCTGCCATGGGGTGCTCGAACACCTGGCAGGACTTCGCGGGCACCCCCACCCATCCCTTCACGAAGTCGGGGTGGAGGTAGGCGATGTGGACCTCGCCGCCCAGCCGGACCGCCACGTGGTCCTCGTTCACCTCGGCGTCCTCGGCGTTGTCGCGGATCACCTCGAGGCAGTCATCGAAGCCCTCCTCGTTGACCTCGTCGTCGTCCACGTCGTAACCCCGCTCCTCGCCCGCGAGGGCCCGGGTAGCCTCGACGTACATGTGCTCGCCGCTGCAGCCGCAGCAGCATGCGCCGTCCTTCCCGACATAGGTCGACAGGACATGGTCACGGGTGAGCTTGGACAGGTCCAGTACGTATTTGGGCTCGGGCTTGGGCATGTTGTCACCTCCAGTCAGGGGTAAGGGCGCCGGGGCGCAGTCTCCGGGTCGCCGCGTCTGAGATCCATGGCACATGTTTGAAGGATGTATACCATGGATCTCAGACGGCGCAGCGGTTCACGAGGTCAGTGTAATAGACGTGGCCCTCGAGCGTCCCGACCCGGACCTTGACGAGGTTGATGCCGTCGAGCTTGCGCGGCTTGGACAGGACCTCCAGGACCTCGCCGGCCAGGAGCGGCCTCATGCCCCCGGGCCGGGTCAACATCTCATGGTGGTTGAGAAGGAACGCGTCGGTCATCCCGCGCTTCCCGTCGTGGATGACCGCGACGGACTGGCCAGGGATGACGTCCTGCCTCTTGAGGATGGTCATGGCATATCTCCTTCAAACATGTGGCATAGATCTCAGGATCCCATCACCAGGATGACGGCAACCTCGTCACGGGTCAGGGTGACGAAATTTTCGGACCGGACCTGTCGGGCGTGGGAGTCACAGCGTGCGAGAACCCCGCCACCCCACGCCGATCCGTCAAACCAACAGGTGGCCTCCCGTCCGCAAGCTATGCACCATTCGAGCTCCCCTAGGGAGTCAAGACTACGCCCCCTGCCAGGGGTGTCGAAAGGGTATGGGTTAAACCCGTTCATGACGCCATCACCTCCGCCGCGAGGATCCTGGACAGGGCCTCTTCCTCAGTCCCGAGGAAGAAGTACACGATTCCGTTGGCGTCGGCGTACGTCACGCACCTCGAGCCTGCCCTCGCCCCGAGCTCGACCCCGGCCAGGAACATGTCCCGTGGCAGGTCTACGGCGTCCTGGTCGGGCTCGATGTAGGCGGACATCCACTCGTCGCAAACGGAGTCGAGGACCTCCTCCGAGACCCGGCCCTCGCAGATCAGGGCCTCGATCCTCTCGCTACGCTTGACCACGGTCCACCTCCGATGCCGAAGCCCCGGTCCGCCTTGCGGCAGCCGGGGCCCGGCCCGTGTCCCTCAGCCCTGCTTGGTGGGCTGCGGCGTGAAGAAGCAGGCCACCTTGGCCGCGAGCTCCGGGCTCTCCGCGAGCTTCTCCTCCCGGAAGTGGAGGGCCAGCTGGCGCGTGTACCGAGAGGCGATGGCTCGGGCCTTCTCCGACTCCTCCTGCGTCCAGCCCGCGCCGGAGAGGAGCTTCTCCGCGAGCTTGGAGCCCGTCACGGCGTGCGAGCTCATGAAGCCGGCGCGGTTCTTGTACTTCGTGTCCTTCTCCTCGCGCTCGTCCGCCGTCTGGTTGGCGTACAGGATGCCGATCGCCTGCTGCACGAACCCCGCGTCGCTCCCGATCCGGTCGGCGATCTGCGCCTTGGTCAGGAAGGGGTAGTTGTTGTCGTGCCCGCCCTTGCTCTTCTCGCCCTTGGTCTCCATCGTCGTCACCTCCGCCCCCTCGTACGCCGTCCCCGCCTCGATCTCCGCGACCACCGCCTCGCCGCCCTCGATCACCGAAACCACCAGAGCCCCGTCGTCGTTCATCTTGATCATTGCCGTCACCTCCGTCCTCAGGTACGGCGGGCCCGGCCGGGTTTCCGAGGGGCCCGTCGGAGCCGACGGACGGAAGGTAGAAGCCCCCTCCTACCCGAAGGGTAGTAAGGCCGTCAGGCCGAGACCTACGGCTGTCCGGAGGTGCGCGTGGCGCGCGCGTACGCGGGGTCGGAGGTGAGAGAGTGCTGAAGGCAGTGCAGCTGGAGACGCTACACGACGAGCCGGATGCGGTCGCGTTCTACGCGTACGTGGACGGCGAGTACGACGCGGACGAGGTCCGGAGGGCCCTCGAAGACGACGAGGACGAGCGCGTGCAGGGCGGGGCGCTCTCGCCCGGCCCGACCTTGCCGAAGGGCAAGGAAGTACCGAACGCCCTGTCGCGGGCCACGGGCTTGCGAAGGTTCCTCGCCGCGTACGCGGAGTGAAGGTCGGGACCGCGGCCCCGTAACAGGGGACGCAGACGGCAGCGAGCCAGCCGGGACGGGAGGACGGGGTGAAAAAAGCTAAACGACGAAAGACGTTCGATGAACCCGTGCGGCTGGCGGCCGCACGGTGACCGGAAAAGGACAGGCGGGAACCCTAGGGCCGGAAGGCCTGGCGGTTCCCGCCGTACGGCTGTCTGGGGATGGATGAAGCCGGCTCGGACCGACGCGAAAAGAATCCGGAGGCTGATCCGGAAGGCCGCGGCCAGCGGAGGCTGGGGCGTCTACACGTTCCACCATGGCGGCCTGCTCTTCAGCATCAGACTGGGACGCGCAGCCATGCTGGCGTCCCGAGATCGTGTCGTGGTACTGCGAGCCCTGCGAGCTCCAGCCCGATGGCATGTTCCCGGTAGGGACCCTCCTGCACCACGCCTGAGGAAAGGGAGGGCCGGCGAAAGTCGGCCCTCCCGTCCCGTACCAGGGTCGGAGGTGACGTGATGGGGATGACCGGGTACAAGATCTTCCTGAGCCAGGCTGACAAGCTGGGTCGGCCCGAGCCGGTCGGGAAGCCGGACACGACGAAGTTGGCGGACGCGATCCGCCACCTCAACGCGGACTGGCGAAACGCCGTCTGGATCGACGGGCACTTCGTCCGGGCCGTAGGGTGGAGCGACGGGGAGCCGGAGTGCGACTTCCGTCTCATCGTGGACGCAGTAGTGACGGACCATACGGACTTGCGGAGGCTCCTCCGGAGCCGGGACTGGCCCGAGGAACCGTGAGCTCGTAAACCTGGCCCTGGGCCACGTACCTGAGGACGGAGGTGACGTGATGAAGATGAGCAAGATTCAGGAGATCTGCGAGCTCGAGGGCCTCAAGACCCGGAGCTACAGCGGGCGCGGCATGTACGGGGCGTCCTGCCTCGGGGTGGACGTCTCCCGGGAGAAGGAGCTCATCCGGGCCCTGGTGGAGCACGTCGACGACGAGAACCGGGAGGAGGTCCAGGAGGCGATCGGCCTGATGACCGTGGACTCGATGGGACGCGACATCATCGTGTACTTCCCCGGTATCAAGTACGTCGACGAGCTCGAGCCTTTCGAGGACGAGGAGGGCGACGGCGAAGAGGACGCGGCCTGAACGGAAGTGGCACCTCCGGTCTCGTAAAGGGGCCGGAGGTGACGCGATGGGAACGCTGAAGAAACTGCTGGAAGGTGACGTCTGCGATGTTCCGGTCGAGGCGACCCTGACCGACGGATCCAGGATCGTCTTCTGGTGTGACGGAGTCCAGGGCGGGAAGGACCCGCGGTTGACGGGCTCCTACAACGGGTGCACGACGTTCGTTCCGGCCTCTGAAATCCGGTCGGTGAAACTGCTCACGAAGCCGGAGTGGGCTCAGCTGAGCCAGGGGAAACCGGTCTGGTGGTACCGGGGGTGACAAGGGGCCGGAAGCCTGAGCGCCTCGGGCTCGAAAGGTCTGGTGACGTGACGGGAGTCATCGATCCGGGCGTCCGGACCGACAGGATCTGAAGCCCCGGGCCGTCCTGGTACTGGGAGGCGCGACGTAGGTCCGCCTCCCACATGCGTACCAAACATTGGAGGTGATGCCAATGTTGGAGCTCACGGTCGCGGTGGTGGTCTCGGTTCTCTCGTTCGTCCCGGCGGTCAAGGTGGCACAGGTCCTGGCGGAGGTCCTGAGCTGACGCGCCCCAGACTAGGCCTTTGGTGCTTGTGCCGACGCATGAGCACCAACCAGTTCCCCGTCTCGTCCCTTGCCCGCCGCGTCGCCGCCAACTGGCTCAAGGAGCGCGGCAAGATCGCCCTTGAGAAGATGCCCGCCGACGGCGGTGGCGGCGACCAGACGGCGATTCCGAAGTCGGGTCCCGGCAAGGCGATCATGATGAAGCAGCTGGACCAGCTGAAGGGCGCCCTCGAGAAGGGCGACCACGACGCGTTCGACCGCGGACTCGCGAACCTCAACTCGCTGTTCCAGAAGTCGACGCACGTCAAGGCGACGTGAGAGGCGGGAGGTTCCCTCCCGCCTCTTCACCCCAATGACCAGATGACCAACCCACCCGTTTGGGTGACCGTCACCTGACTCGACATGACGCGGGAGAGCTCATCCAGTTCCTCCCGCGTCAGCGTAGGTACGGGGTCCAGGACCGGCAGTTTGACTTTGACCGTGGCGGTTCGTTCACCGCCACGGTTCGCCCGTTCCACGCTCTCCCGAAGCTTTTCTTTCCAGGTCATTTCCACCTCCTGTCCATGGTACGAGCAACTCGCTCGGGTTTCCGGTAGCCCCGCCCGGACTCGAACCGGGACGCCCTTGCGGGCCGCGGATTTTAAATCCGCCGCGTCTGCCTTTCCGCCACGAGGCCGTTTCTACGTGAAGGACGGGACCTTCACGCGTCGCCCCCATCCCGGCTCCAGTGCTTCCGGGCGTCCTTCGCGCGCCGGGCCTGCTTGTGCCGCATCCTGCCGGCGCTGTTGCGCGCCATGGCCGCCTTCGCCACGCCGCAGCTGAACCGCGGGTTTCCAACTTTCTTCTTCATCACCGTCACCTCCGTCCACTTGTACGGACGGAGGTGACGGACCTCCGACTACGCCGGCTCCCAGCTCAGGACATGGCCGTCCTCCTCGATCGACTCGCCCTCCTCGTGATCCGCGTAGTATCCGTCCGGCATGCTGGCGTTGAAGCACACCACGCCGGGGTGGACCTCATCCACGAGCTCGACGTGATCGCGTCCCACGCCGAGGATGGCCGCCGCCTTCTGCAGTAGCTCCTCCGTGGTCGCCGTCTCCGGGCCCTGGATCCCCATGAAGATCAGTTCGCTCATCGCGTCACCTCCGCACCTTGATACGGGGACGGAGGAAGGATCTCCGCCATCCGCTCGATCTCGTTGATCGAGGCGCGGAAGACGCCATAGGACCGACCGCTCTTCGTCTCGGCCACGACGGTGGCTGAGCGAACCTCGACGATGGTTCCGCGAAGGAGGCGCTTGCCCCAGAAGAACCGGATCAGGTCACCCTTGCAGACCACGTCGCCGGGCAAGTCACCCCTCTCCTCAACCTTGTATCCTTTCCGCATCGCCATTACCTCCGTCCACTTCTACGGGTCGCCTGTTCCGACCTCCAGGACCATGACGAACTGCTGCTCGTCGAGGTAGGCCTCGACCGGCACCCATCGGCCCGCCCAGAGCACGAACCGCTTCCTCTTCAGGAAAGCGTCGTGCTCTGGGTCGAGCCAGGCTCGTAGCCGGTCCAGGAGCCTCACCGGTCCTCGAGCGGGGAGCACATGATGCTGTGAATCACCTGGGACGGGACGTCGGCGTACTGGCCCACGACGTCCGCCCCGCCGACCACGTAGTAGCGCCCGCGCTTCACCTCCCAGCCGGGAGGCCAGCGGAAGGACGCGAGCCTCTTCCGGCAGTCGTCGGCGACCCGGGCCAGGGCTGCCTCGTGGGTGTCGCCGCGTCGGCGGTAGACGGAGGCGGCGCCCCACTCGACGGCCCGATCCACGATCCTCGTCAGGAGGCGCTTCCGGGCCCTCACGTGCGCGTCGTGCTGTCTCATGCCAGTGGTACGGGTCGCCTGACCGGACTTTCAGACGTAGAGGATCCGGAACAGGTCGACGCCGCGGGCCCCGACGAGGGAGACCGAGCCGGTCTCCTGGTCCTCGACCTTCAGGATCGCGACGCCGTCGACGACCGCGACCTGGCTCAGGAGGGCCTGTTGCGCCACGTCAGGGTCCTCGGAGCCCGGCATGGACTCGGACGACATGTAGACCCTCACGGGGGCGGCCCCGAACTGGATCTCGTCCCCGGCCCGGCCGTCTTCGAGCACGACCTCACAGTCGTACTCGGCGGCGTGGTTGTTCGCGCTCTCCACCAGGTCACCCCACGTCATCGGCGTCTTGCTCATGTCCCCGAGTACGGGCCGGGGATGCGCACCTCCGACGAGGGGCTGAGGTCCGCGACGTGGACGAACTCGTCGAACAGGTCGATGTGCTCCTTCGGCATCTCCCCGTCGGAGACGAGGACGAGGTGCGTGAACCCGAGCCGATGGGCGAGGTCCACCGCGGTCCGCGCGTCGGTCCCTCCTCCCCTGCCCGACTCGCGGCGCGAGAAGTCGTCCACCCACGCCGCGCTGTCGAACATGATGACCACGTCGTCGGGCCCGGCTATGCCGCGCGCCATCTCCACGGCGCCACGCGGCATGGACCCCGACCTGTCGACGCAGACTGCCTTGTGCTTGCTCATGTTCCGAGGTACGCGGGGAACGGCTCGACGTACACGCCGTCCTCGTCCGTGAACGACCCGCCCATGTCGTCGCCGTCGACGTCCCAACGCATGTAGAGGGTCGGCCGGACGCCCTCCTTGCCCGGGATGCGCGCGACCTGCCATGGCATGCCGTGGTTGTCGATGAAGATCCCGGTCGCGCCAGGGTAGGGCTTGCCCGGTCCGCCGTGCGCGACGGACCAATGCACGGGGTTGAGGTGGAGCCGACGCGGCTCCGGCCTGAGGCGCAGGTCGCGCCTGCACATCTCGATCATGTCCTCCAACGTCAGGAACGTCAACATCTCGTCACCTCCGGGGCTTTGGTACGGCGATGCCTCGCCCATGTCCGAGGTGGGCGCAGGCCCCGCCGTCGGACCTCACGTCGTAGTAGCAGGCCGGCCCGTGACACGTGACGGGTACGCCGAGGCAGGGGAGCCGGACCGGCGCGGGGTTCGGGGGCACGCCGTGCGGCGTCCCGTCGCCCGGCTCAGGCAGCGATCGCGCGTCAATCCTCGCGTCAGCCTCTGCCCGCCAGCGCGCCTTGTCGGCCTCGTCGCGGTCGTAGCGCGCCTTGACCTCACGCCGGTGCCTCGCCTCCTCCGCGTTCTTGCGGTCGTTGACGTGCAGGCCGGCCCACGCCGAGACGGCGGCGATGACCAGAAGCGTCAGGGCCTTGATCAGGTTCTCGATCATGTCCGGGTTACGTCGTCAGGGACCCGACGTACGTCCAGTCCAGGCTCATGTCGGACGGGATCAGTGCCGGGTCACCGGGCCGCGGCCGAGGCCCCCAAGGGCAAACACTGTCCGCGTTGTGCCCCATGATGGGCTGACCATTCAGGATGTCGAAGACGGTCTCAAACCCGACGCACGAGTCACGCTCATGTTTATAGACCTGGCCGACGCGGAACTCGTTCGGCATCGCCAACCTCAACTGTCGCATTGCGCCACCTCCATCCAACTTTAAGGGGTCCTGGCATGGATCTCCGCGACCCATGCCAGGGGTCAGAGTGACAGGATTGCCGCGGCGACCGCGAGGGCCGGGTTCCTCTTGTACTCGCGGATCCGAGTCCGGGCCTCCTCACGGGTACGGCACAGATCGAGGGGCTCGTCCATGAAGACGACCCTCCATCCCTTGGCGACGGGCGCGATGAACGCTGACCAGTCCGCGGCGTGCTGCTCCGACCTGGTGGGCCTGACCCAGTGCCACCCGTCCATGAAAGGGATCCTGTAGGGCTCGTCCATGTCGGCCGGTACGGGTTTGGACATGGGACTTGCGTTCTACAGGTGGTTCTTGACGATGTGGCTCGCCGCCCAGGCCGAGGTGACCTGGGACTTCCCGCCCAACGCCGAGGACGTCGTCATCCGTGAGCCGGGTCTCCCCGGCCTCGGTTGGTCGTGGGGTGAGGGAGAGCCGGTGGGCCTTTGCGCACAGACGGGGTCCATCTACTCCGATCTGAAGGGCCGGAGGGGAAGGGTCCTGTGGGTGTGCGAGGAAGGATCCTGGATCCCGAAATGAAGGTATGCCAGGATCTCCACGATCCCCTGGCATACCTTCAGTTGTCGAGCACGGTTCGGAGGCGTCGGACCTCCTCCGACAGGGCCTTCAGCTTCTCCACGTCGCCGCCGGCCTGCGCCTGCGTGATCCCGACGCAGCAGGCCGCCATCCATTCCCGCAGGTCCCGGGCGTAAGGCGGGACCTTGAAGGTCTCCCCGTTCACCTCGAAGAGGCGGTGGTCCAGGTGGCCGTTCCGGTCGCGGACGAGCTTGACGTTGATCATGGCGCCTTTCGTACGGCGGCGACGTTCGGGTTTACGGCGACGTCCGACGACCAGGACCAGAAGGCGATCCGCCGGCTGTCCGGCTCCGAGCCCTCCACGCCGTGGCTCCGCTCGAACTCCACGATCTTCGCCTCGAGGTGCGCACGGTCCTCGGCGCTGAGCCCCCTCGCGTAAAGGAGGTGGTTGCGCTCGTGCTGCGCCAGCGCGCACGCCGTCTCCTTGTCCATCGGGCCGACAGGGAACTGTATGACAGGAATCATCGCATTTACTCCCATGGGTTTGGTGAACGGTTGTAGCACGGTCGGCGGACGGGGGCCAGGGGGCGATCGCCCCCTGGACCCTCCTCGTCAGTCCACCGGGCCGGCCAGGACCGTCAGGGTCCGCAGCTCCCCGAGCCCCGGGTTGAAGCTCCGGAACGCGTCCTGCGTGCCGCGCCGCTCGTCGTCGCGCTCCTCCGTCAGGATCGTGAAGTAGAGCTCGCCCTTCTTGTTAAGGCGGACCCCCGTCAGCTTCCCGACGAAGTGCGTCAGGTTGAGCCCCGCCTCCGCCGCGCGCCGAGCCTCCCGGATCGCCCGTTCCGTCGGGGCCCGCCCCGGCTCGTACGCCACGAACACCGTGCTTCCCAGCCGCGCGTCCCGAAGAGCCGTCATCGCCTCGATCGCCGTGATTGCCATGATCGCCACCTCCGTTCGCCCGTACGGGCGGACGGGCCGGGTTTCCGGACCAACCCCTGACGGCAGGTAGAAGCACCCGCAGGGTGGTAAGGAGGCCAACCCGCGGCCTACGGCCGCCCGGACCAGGCCGGAGATCTCCCCCGACGCGGCGTACCTGGGGACGGAGGTGATGTCATGAACAAGCTCAACAAGATCCGTCTCGCCGCTGCCGCTCTCCTCGTCTCGTTCGCCGTGGCCGTGCCCCTGGCGACGGCGATCACCACGGGCAGCTTCGAGGAGCCGAGCGCCGCGGCGGCGACCGCCCGTCCGGCCAGCAAGCCCGCCCCGAAGGCCACCGTGGCCGCGACGTACGAGGAGCCGAGCGCCACGATCGAGATGCCCGAGACGGTGATCGTCGCGGCGCGCCCCAAGCCCGCCAAGGCGCCGTGCCGGGCGCAGGACGAGGGGACCCGCGAGCTCGTCCAGGGCCGCGGCACGGTCCGGACCTTCACGTTCTGCCACTGAGACCCGGGTACGGGGCCCGCGGCGAGAGCTACGGGCCCCGTAGGTCCCGTCAGACCTCCCGTACCTGAGGACGGAGGTGGACGCGATGACTGTCCTGGAAGACCTTGCGAACGGGGACACCTGCGACGTGCCGGTCGAGGTGACGCTTAAGAACGGCGAGCGCGTCGTGTTCTGGTGTGACGGGGCGCGCGGTGGACCGAACCCGGAGCTCACGGGCCGGGGGCTCGGGATCGGCCTCCACCTGCCCGTCGCCGACGCCGGGTCTGCCCGCGTCCTCTCGAAGCAGGAGTACGAGCAGCTAGGCGGCCCTTGCGGCTTCTGGCGCTACCGTAAGTGATCCGCGCTGTCCCGTACACGGGGATGGAGGTGACGCGATGCTCCCCAAGTTCTCCACGATGACGGATGACGAGCTGATGGCGTTCTGGAAGCGGTACAGCCGCCCCTCGCGCAAGGACGCCGAGGCTCTGATCGGCGGCCGAAGGCCCGGGTTCACGAAGCTCGCCGGCATGTACGCGGCCCTGGCGTGCGACATGGCGGTCGTGATCGGCTGCAAGAGGCGCGGCGACGAGGACGGCGTGCGGTGCTACGAGGAGCACATCCGCATCCGCAAGGAGCGGATTAAGAAGGCGGGCCTCCCGCTTCCGGAGTGAGCGGAGATCCGGCCTCCGTCCCCGTACCTGGGGACGGAGGTGATCATGAAGGTTTCCGAACTCATCGCGCTGCTGCAGACGCAAGACCCGAACGCCACGATCGGGACGTCGATCTCGAACGTCGGGGGCTGGGTGAGCGAGCTCTCGGGGAAGATCCTGAGAGCGCCGGACGGGACGCTTGCCCTGGACCAGACCGGGACCACGCTACACGAGGAAGAGCAAGACCTCCGTCCCGTGGGCTGACACCGCGCGTAGATCCCCGCCCCCGGGGCGTACCTGGGGGCGGAGGTGGTGATCATGGCGTTGATCCGGTTGATCCGCATGCGGGCTGATCGTCGTGGGCTGGGCGTGGGCCGGTGGGGCTGGTGGCGGGCGATCCCGATCCTGAGCCTGCGCCTGGGGCGATCCGTGCCGCGGGGCCCCGTGGACGGCGGGACCTACGACACCCTGGGCTGGGGCGAGATTTGGGACCTGGCGCGCCACGCCTGACCCCGACGGGCCCCGCGGAGATCCCGCCGCGGGGCCCATACCCGGCGGTGGAGGTGACGGTCAAATGAAGG
>Ga0257114_1000343_pt1 | contig 36293 bp, 18 predicted proteins | sample SI112_10mmetaG_FD_190149 | JGI IMG/M metagenome (GOLD analysis project Ga0257114, IMG submission 190149) | Marine microbial communities from Saanich Inlet, British Columbia, Canada - SI112_10m | ecosystem: Environmental > Aquatic > Marine > Inlet | place: Canada: British Columbia | collected...
GACGACGAATTGATGGACGACGATGCGTTGGCGCGACCGGCGGTGTTCGTGGAGGCGGAGCGACGGGCGAGCGCGGAGGCGGAGCGACGCGCGCGCGAGGCGCGCGCTCGACGAGAAGAAGCAGAAACAGAAACAGAAGCAGAAGACGACGACGAGATAGATTCAGACGCGACGGACGACGAGGAAGCGTTCGATTGGCGCGCGGTGCGCGCGAACGGGGACGGGAACGACGGGACGACGGCGCGCGAGGTCGAGGCGGACGCGGAGGCGAGCGCGCGGCGGTCGGCGACGCTCCCGACGCGAAACCTCGCGAAGACGCAGCCGTGGCGCGCGCGGTTGCCGAATTTCACGCCCGTGCGCGAGCTTCCGCCGCAGAGTTTTCACGACGGCGAGCTCGTGTTCGTGGATTACGAGGCCCAGTTCGGCGGGCCGCGGAGCGCGGCGTCGAAGGCGTTCGCGAGGCGCGAGGCGAGGGCGTTCGGCGGCGTCGGCGCGCGAGACCGCGCGGCGGCGTCGACCGCGCCGACCGCCGCCGTCCCGCGCTGGTTCACGGACGAGCGCGGTCGCAAAACCTTCGTCGACGCGCGCGGGAAATCGCTCGTGGGCAAAGCCGCGTACGCGGCGTCGCAAAGGCTTCGCGCGTGACGCCGCGAGCCGAGCGTTCGACCGATCGACGCGCGCCGTCGTCGCGCGAGCGCAAACCTCCGCGCGCGCGTTCTCGTCTCGTCTCGTCTCGTCTCGTCTCTCATTCATTCATTCAATATTCACACGCAAAAGTATTCCTACTAAACCCGCGCGTCGACCGCGCCGCGCTCGCCCCGCGCCCTAACGCGTCTCTTCGGTCTCTCGGTCGCCCGACGACTTCCGGCCCTCACGCGTCGTCCACGCGCTCGAGCGTGTTATACCTCAGCAATTTCTCGATCAGATCGACGTGACACATCACCATTCGTCGACAGCAGTACCGATTCAGCCCGAGCGCGTCCAGCGCGTCGCGCTCGCTGTAGTCCGCCTGCAGCAGGTCGAGGTACGTGTCCCACTTGTTCCCGATCACCTTCCCGCACGTGAAGCATCGCACGGGAATGATCATCGCGCGTCGCCGTGGCGCGACGGACGGCGACCGCGCGCGCGACGACGCGTCGCGAAGTGCGATCGAGCGCGAGGCGGCGCGAATCGTCGACGACGCGATTCGCCCGCGCGTCGCGTCGCCGATGCGGGACGAGCGCGGGACGACGCGCGGGACCGAGCCCGCGCGCGTCGCGCGACCGGCGACGCGCTTGAGCGCGTGCGCGCGACCGCTGACGAAGGTTTTGAGGATCGAATTGATCAAGAGGCTCGATCGGTCGACGCGCGCGGTCGACGACGCGTTCGCGCGGTACGCGCGAAAGCTCGGGCGGTTGTTCGACGCGCCGGCGAACGGGAAGTGAGCGGACCGCGGCTCGACGACGCGCGATGGAGGCGGACGACGCGGCGGCGGCGCGACGGCGAGGCGACGACGACGAAGCCGCGCGGCTGTACGCGGCGCGGCTGGGAGACGCGCGCGCGTCGTCGACGACGCACGTGCGGTACGCGCTCGCGGCGAAGGCGTGCGGACGCGCGGCGAGCGACGCGGCGGCGTTCGAGGCGACGCTTCGCGAGGGACTCGAGCGAGCGATGCGCGAGGCGGCGGAGGACGGCGTCGAAGACGTCGGCCGGGACGCGCGCGCGCGCGCGATCGGAGGGCAGTTGGCGCTGAGTCTGTGTCAACGAGGGGCGAACGAAGATGCGAGCGATCTGTTGGAGTTTTTGGGGTACTCGCGAAGGCTTTCCGAGGAGGTGTTGAGGTACGCGGAGGAGGGCGCGCGCGCGCGAGCGCCGGAGGACGTCGCGCGCGTCTACGACGACGCGCTCGACGCGCGCGCGCTGCGGTTTCTCGGCGACGCGTTCGCGAGACGCGGCGCGTCGACGTTTTGGATCGAGCACGATTACTACGCGCCGGAGACTGGATTCTTTTCGTACGTGCACGACGTGCCGTCGCGGAGAGAGAATAAGATGGACGCCGTCGTGGACATGGTCAAAGACGTCGCTTCGCGCGCGTTTCCGGGCGTGAAACGCGCGAGGTACGCCGAGTGGTGGGCGCACTCGCGTCCGCACACCGACGGGCACCAGCTCCACTTCGATTCGCACGACGAAGGGCTGGGCGAGGTGAGGCATCCGATTTGTTCCGCCGTCGTCTTCGTCGACGGATGTTGCGGCGGGCCGACGCTCGTGACGAATCAAAAGGACACGAGCGCCGAGCTCGCGAGCCGCGCGTGGCTCGTGTACCCCAAAACCGGGAGAGTCGCCGTTTTTAACGGCGACTATCTTCACGGCGTGGTTCCGGGACGCGTCGCGGACGACGGCTTCGATCCCGAGTTCGCGTCGCGCCGGCGAATCACGCTCATGATTTCGTTTTGGGAAGACATGGACGTGCACCACTCTTGGACGCCCGCGGGAAGCGCGCGACCGTTCCCTCCGCGAGACGCCCCGGGCGTCTCGTGGCGTTCGCGTTTCGATTTCGCCGCCGACGACGACTTCGCCGCCGAAGCCGCCGTCGGCGTGGAGGTCCTCCCCGTCGTCGTCGAGCGCCCGTGGGATCGCGTGCGCCGCGACGACGGCGACGACGACGACGACGCGTCCGCGCTCCCCGCCTACGACGACTGTTTTCAAGGCTTTTGATTCGCTCGCGTTGTAACAAAAATCAAACCAGCGCGCGAGCCGCCGCTCGACGTCACATCGCCCCGCGAGCGTCGACATGCCGGACGACGACGGCGACGGCGACGACGACGGCGACGTGATAATAGTGCGCTCGAAATATTTCGCCTCCACCGCGTCGGCGTCCCCGCGCGAGCGCACCGACGCGAAAACAGTCGCGATTACCAGAACAGACGATGACTACAAACTGTCGACGCGACACGCGACGCTGCTCGACGCCGTGGACGCGGCGTCGGTCGCGTTGGAATCCTTCTTCGCGACCGCAAAGGTGAAGAACGCGCACGAGGCGCACGAGCGCGCGGCGCACGAGGTGTTGCGGCATTTCAGAGGGACGCTCGGGACGCTCGGGACGCCGCGAGAAGAGACGACGGACGCTTTCGATGATCCACCGGAGAAACGAACGAAGACGGAGGACGAAGAGGCGGGGAAAAAGAAAAAGGACGAAGAGATGGACGCGGAGGCGCGCGAGGACGCGATCGGACGGGCGGGAGATGTGTTGCAAAACATGTTGCGAGAGACGCATCGTTTGCACGTCAACGCGAGCTGTCGGGTGAACACGCGAGCGCCCGAGGTGAAGCGCGCGCGGGACAATTTGACGCGCATACGACGAGAGGCGAGGGAATTGTATAAGAAGATTGATCCGCGAGGGTACGAGCGCGATCGCGAACGAGTGCGGATGATGGCTGAGGAGACGCAGGCGGCGCTGGATTTTAAAATTACGCGATTCGAGACGCCGCCGAAGGATTTGGCCGAGCTTCGCGCGAAATGCCCGGTAATGTCCAGCACCGGATCACCGCATCACTTGTGCGCACACTTGTGCTATTACCGCGAGTACGAGCCCGCGCGGCAGATGTACGTGTTGCGATGCCGCGCCGCCGAGGCAAACGGCAACGCCGCGGCGCTCGACGGTTGGCGCGCCGAGCTCGCGGTGCGGCCCGCGGAAGATATTCCCGCCGTCAATCGCTCTCGCGCAGACACGCGCGGCACGGCGTCGGGAGCTTGCTCGCTCAAACACTTACCGTGGATGGTGGAGTTCATAGGCCCGGGCGGCGAGCGGTTCAAGGATGGTATGGACGTGTTGAACTTTGTCGCCGTCGAGTGCGACAAGCTTTCGTGGCCGCGGGCCAGTCACGGCGGTAACGGCGTTCGTGAGGCAAGAGTGAGCGAAGACGGGTTGAACGACCAGACCGAGCTCCTACGCGCGGCGTTGTGGGACGAAGACACCGACGGTACGGCCGGAACGACGCCCGTGCGTCGAAGCTTCACGCGCATCGCGCGATGCGTCGATGAGACGCGCACGCCGTTGCGTCTCGCTCCCGATCCGCTCGCGAACGAAAACGACGAGAACGATGACGGCGAGAAAATGAATGAGTCCATCGTTCTTGCGGCGGCAGACGCGTTCGACGACGAAACGCCGGGGCAAACGCCGACGAAAACGCCGCTCAAAGACCAACAAGGCGGCGACGCCGCCGCGTCGCCGCCCGGAAGCGGCCCCGAACCCGTCCGTCATTGGTGGGCGCCGCCATTATCGCCATTCGGTTTACTAGAAGAAATTCTCTGGCAGGACGAGTGGAAACTTCTCGTGTCGTGCATGATGCTCAACTGTACGACGCGTTTGCAAGTCGATCGCGTGCTTTGGCGTCTCTTCCTCCTGGCGCCCACGGCGGCGGCCGCCGTCGAGCTCGGCGACACGCACGAAGGACTCGAAGCCCTCGAGCGCATCATCGCCCCGCTCGGATTACACCGCAAACGCACGAATGCGTTCGTCAAGCTCTCGCGAGACGTCGAGGCACAGCGCGCAAAGTACGGAGGTCGCATTAAAAACGTCTCCGCGTGTCACGGCGTCGGCGTCTACGCCGCCGACGCCCACGCCCTCTTCGTCGACGGCGTCCTCGCCGGTCCACCGCGCGACCACGCGCTGCGTTGGTATCACGCCTGGGCGCACGAACGTCGCGAGAACGCGGCGAAAAGCGCCCCAAAGCGCACTTAGCACCGTTAGTCGATAGAAATGTAGAACGCGCGCCGCGCGCCGAATGTCGGCGCGAGCGACGAAGCCGAACCACTCAACGCGTCCCAATAATCCACCTCACACGACGACTCGCGCGCGCCGCGCCCGCCGCGCGACGCGCCGAGCGCTCGACGCGAAGCGAACGCACCGCGCGATCGACAGCGGTAGCTCTCTCTCCCGCGCGCGACCGCGTCGACGTTCCGCGGCGCGTGAAAGTCGCGCCAAAAATAGTTGCGCGCGACACAGAAGACGCGCTCGCGGCGCGCGCCGACGCGCGCTCGGCTCGAGATCGCGAACAGACGCTCGTGATGGACGCCTCGACGCGGGCGTACGCGCCGGGAGACGACGCGATCGCGGCGGCGAGCGCGCTGAGCGAACGGTTTCAGTTGGACTCGAGGACGAGCGGCGGGCGGGGAGGATTCTTCTCGCGCGTCGCGTCGAGCGTGAAACGATCGCCGGGAGGGACGTCGAGTGGGGCGTCGAGTCCCGCGAGCTCGCCCGCGGGTGGATCGGGGCGAGGGATGACGATGGCGGACGCGCTATCGGTGGACGGCGCGCTGACGACGTCGCTGTTACGTTTGACGTCGGATCAAACGAATAAAAGCGTCAAGCTGCACGCGCTGCTCGTGGTGCTCGTGAGCGATACGGATGATGTGACTGGGGAGACGTTCGCAGCGGGGGTGCAAAAGATTGCGAAGGAGGTGATCAAACGAGAGGAGTTGGCGGACGAGATGTACTTGCAGATTATTCGGGCGACGCGCTCGGCTGCTTCGGATCGCGGGCGTCAAAAGGCGTGGGAACTCGTGCGCGTGATCGCGGCATTGTTTGCGCCGTCGCGTGATTTCATTGGCTTCGTGTCAGAGTACATAAACGAAGTCGCCGCGCGTGGTTCGAGTGACATTCAGCCCCTCGCGCGGAGCGCCTTGCAAACGATGAAGCGAACGAGCAAGAGCGCAATGCGCCGTCACGAACCAACGGCTGAGGAAATCATCGCGTTTGCGCGTGGTGAAAAGCTCAGAGTGGTGATAACTTTCCTCGACGGCACGTTCGAAGATTTACCGTACGACATGTCGACCACGGCGAAGGAAGCTGTCGTTGCGCTCGCCACGTCGATCAATCTGCAAAACTACAGCACATTTTCGTTGTTCACGGTGCGCAAGTTCTTCGGTAAAGTCGCCCCGCTCATCAAGGAAGGATTACTTTCGGAAGAACACCATGAACTAGGCGATGTCTCGTTTCTCAGCGACGCCCTCGGCGATATTCGGGCGATGAAAACGGAGTCGACGCCGAGCAAGGCGACGTCGATGCAAACTGGATTGTTGTTCAAAAAGCGTATGTTCAGAGATGCAGATGAAACCATCGACGAGACGACCTTCGTGCTTTTGTCGTACGTACAGGCGAAGCACGATTTTATGATGGGTAATTACCCAATCTCGCGTGACGACGCGGCGTTGCTCGCGGCATTGCAAGTGCAGGCGGAGGAGGGCCCGAGACTCGGTGAAGATCAAGCCGCGCTTGGCCTTGTGTTGGCGAAGTATCTGCCGCGCACAATGTGTAATACGCGCCCCACAAAGGAGTGGACCGAACACATCGCTGGGCAACACGCCTCGATACGCGGGTTGAGTGGCGACGAAGCGCGTCAGGCGTTGTTGCGCATGATTCGATCGCTTCCATACGGCAACTCCGCGTTTTTCCGCGCCAAACGCGTCGACGATCCAATCGGTTTGCTTCCTGGCAAGCTCATGATTGGAGTCAATAAGCGAGGCGTGCACTTTTTCCGCGAGACGCCGATGGAGTACTTATACACTGCAGATTTACGGGACATCATGCAGTTTGGTTCGGCACCGCACGCCATCTTTTTTAAGATGCGCGTCTCGGGTGCGCTCCACGTCTTTCAATTCGAAACGAGCGACGGGGAGAATATTTGCATGGCGCTTCAAACGCACATCAACGATGTGATGATGAAGAAAATGGCGGATAAGAAGACGGCGATGATGGCGGTGGAAGCGGTGACGCCGAGCAAAAAACCCGTGAGTTCGTCGTCTGACGCAGAGCTCGCAAACGCTTCAAACAAAGCCTTTGCGAACCAGACGAAACGCGGCGACATAGATGCCTCCGACGCGCAGAAAGAAATCAAAACGCTGAATGAAAAGTTGGCCAATATGAGGAACGAGCGTGCGGAATTGCGCGCGCAACTGGACCAAGCAAACGAGGCGTTTCACGAAGCGAACGATCGATTGGAAAGCGAAAGAGCGAGTAAAGCCGACATCGTGGATACCATTCAGATGCTCGAGCGACAGCTCAAGGAGTCGAAAGAAGCAGCAATCGCGAGCGACAACGCGACGACAGACAAGCTCGACGACTTGACCGCGATTCAGTTGAAAGAGCTACGAGACGAGTTGGTGATTGAAACAGAACGCGCGAGATCGACAGAGGCACAGACGCACGAGTTGCAGCAGCAAGTGGTGGTTTTGGAGCAAAAACTCAAACGCGCGGAAGCGGCGCACGCGGAAGAGTTGAAAGAAACGGCGGAGCAAAATGGTGCCGACATTAGCGAATGGCAAAACAAATTGCACGAAGCGGACTCAAGAGCTGGCGAGCTTGAGGCGGAAATTAGGGCGCTTCGGCTTGAGTACGAAGAGCAAAAGGCGATGGTGACGAAGGAGATGCTCGACGAGCTCGAGCAATTGCGCGAGATGAAAAACACGTTTGAGGGACAGCAAGCAACAGCTCGCGAACTCATGGCGGGCCAGATGCAAAAGATCAAAGAGTTGGAAGAAAAGTACACTTCCGAGGTGACGCTGCGTCGACGCTACTTCAACATGCTGGAGGATCTGAAGGGTAAGATTCGAGTCTACGCCAGAACGCGTCCGCTGACGGAAATCGAAACGAGTCAAAATCAACAAGCTATACTCGCGACTCCGGATGAGTTCACGTGTTCGCATCCTTGGCGAGGAGAAAAGAAGGATCGCTCGTACGAATTTGATGAAGTTTTTCCGGCAAACTCGACGCAAGAACAAGTCTTCGAAGACACCAAGTATCTCGTTCAAAGCGCCATGGACGGATATAACGTGTGTATTTTCGCATACGGACAAACGGGGAGTGGGAAAACGTTCACGATTTACGGCGACGATGCGAACCCGGGATTGACGCCGCGCGCCATCGCCGAAGTGATGCGGTGCGTGCATCGCGACTCAAACAAGTCCTCGGTGAAGATGGAGTGTTACATGCTCGAATTGTACAGGGACGATTTGATTGATTTACTCCTGCCGGTCGGAACGTCTGATGCGCCTCGCCTGGACATCAAAAAGGACAAGAAAGGGTGGGTAACGGTGCCTAACGCTACTATCGTGCCGGTGACGTCTGAAGATGAGATCATCGAGGTCATTCACACGGGTTTGAAGGTTCGCAAAACCGCCGGGACGAAGATGAATGTCGAATCGAGTCGATCGCACTTGATCTTCTCGCTCGTCATGGAGACGACAGATTTGCAAACTGGGGCTTTGACGAAAGGAAAACTATCTTTCGTGGATTTAGCCGGAAGTGAGCGCGTGAAAAAGTCGGGTGCGGAAGGCGATACGCTCAAGGAGGCGCAAGCAATCAACAAATCGCTTTCCGCGCTCGGCGACGTCATTTCCGCCTTGGCGTCCGAACAACAGCACATTCCGTACAGAAATCACAAGCTGACGATGCTCATGAGCGATTCCCTGGGTGGTAACGCAAAGACGCTGATGTTTGTGAACGTCTCCCCGACGGACGGTAACGTTGAAGAAACACAAAACTCCTTGACGTACGCCACACGTGTTCGCACCATTAAGAACGACAACGGTAAGAGCGTGGAGAGTAAGGAAGTACAACATCTGAAGCAGCAAGTCGCGCATTGGCGTCAAAAAGCGGGCGAGGTAGAAGAATCGCACGTTGACATTGAAGATGAGCGCGTGGGCTTGGACCAGTTGAGCCTCAACCAGTGATCGTCTTTGTGTTTTATAGCCCGTTCCTTGGGGAGCGTTGCAATCTAATCAAACTATCTAGTACGTGAGCACGCGCGTATTATAGCTTCTACAGTGCGCGCACGCGTGGTATACAAAATGAAACTTTGCATCCGAATCCTTCGCACAGTCGTTGCACGACACCTTTTGCGTCTTTCCCCGCAGCGCCTCTGGAACGCTGTCGTCGCTCTCATCCGCTAGGATGGCGTCGAGCATTCTAAAGTACATGGAAAAGTCGCCGAGCGATTTCCGACACAAAGGACACGTGTAGTAGTGCCGCGTATACGTGGTAAAGCACGTGGCGTGCATGAGATGCCCGCACGGAAGCTCCTTAACCGGTGTCTCCGACTCGGCAAGAAATTCTTTGCACACTGGACATTCGCTATCCATGCCTCGTTCTGAGCACTCATGCTTGCCGTGCTGTAAGCTCACGCACGCGTTACACGTCATGCAATGGAAGAAGTCAACGCCCAGACCTTTACCGCGTCGACAGACGTTGCAAAACGGGCAATGATAGATGGCTTCGCTCGAGTCGTCAAACAAGTTGCACACGTTGCAGTGATACTTTGCCATCGACGTCGAGCACCCCGCGCATACCTCGTTCACGGGTTGACGCTTCTTGCACTCGTTACACACCATTTCTTTCACCGCGTAGCGATTCACGGTGTGATCACTCGCGTCGTCGTGACAAAATCTGCACGTGAAAGCTTGGTCGCAGCACGGCGCGACGATTTTGCACTGACGCTTGTAATGCTTGCAACCGTCTTTGCCGTTCTCCTCGTCTTCGTCGACGGGCTGGCACAGAATCGCAGGCGCACCCGATTTTTGTGCGCTACCCACGCTTGACAGCTCCGTCGTCTTATCTTTTTGCGCTTGCAATTGATTTCCCACGATCCATCGCGACGCGAGCAAGTTTTGAATCAAGTATGCCTTCTTCGTCGGCGCGAGCGTGTCGTCGCGATTCACCGTGCGCACGGCGTCTTCGAGCTGGATCTGATTCATGCGAAAAATATCTTCCCAACCGGGCTTGAATGTTTCCTTATCCACATCGCCAGATCGACGGCTGAGGTACGCGTGTACCTGTCGCATGCCGTCTTGGGACGAAACCGCGGCGGTATCGGCGGCGTTCGTCTTCGTCGTCGTCGCGGACGCGTCGTCGTCGTCCATCGCCGTAGACTTCACCCAATCGTCTCCGATCGTCTGTAAGTCTTCCACCTTTCCGCTGTACCACGTGTTCATCCACTGCGCGAACCTCGTGTTTTGCGTGGCGTGTCGCATCGATGAAATCATCCCCTCGCGCTCGTCTTCGTTGAGCGCGTTTCGCACCCAAATCAACATCGACCGTAAAACTTCCGCCCCCGTGCGTCCGATGATTTGTCCGACAATCTTTTCTTGCTCTTCAAAACTAAAGTGTTTCTCGAACAAAGGCCAAAGCTCAGCTTCTTCTTTCGCGACGTGCGTCTCCATGGACACGCGCATCGCCACGCACGCCTGCTGAATATCGTTGACTAAACCTTCGCGAAACCCGGAATGCGCCTTCTTGTTGTTACCACCCTTTTCCTTCCCTTGACCTTCTCCCGCCGTGGAGACGGACGAACGCATCTCCGCGATGAGCTCGACGACGTTTTTCATCAGCTCCGCCTCTTGCTTGTGATCGAGCGTGTAGGAGTGCGACACGTTGTGCAACGCGCTCTTCGCCTCGAGCGCGGGAAATACGATGTCGTCTTCCGACATCGAGTGCGCCTCGTACACGCCTCGCAAGAAGACGAACCGACCGTCAATCATGCGCACCAAGCGCGCGTCCTCTTCGTCCGTTCCCGTGCTCGAAATGGCCAAGATATCGTGCTCCAACCGACGAAGCTCGTGGCGCAGCGCGTTGTGAAACTGAAAAATGTGATCGATGGGTAACTTTTGTTGCGTCGTCGTCGTCGACGTCCCCGCGCCTCCGTTCGCGGCTTGTCGTCGTCGCTTCCGCGCGGGCTCCGAATCGTTTCGTCGCGCGTTTGACGTCGTCGCGGGTTCGCCGTCATCGTCGTCGTCGTCGCCGCCGCCCGCGCCGTCGACGAAGAGCGCTCGCAAAATCGGCGTCGATTCCGCGCGTTTCCGATGCGCCCCCCTCAGCGACCGACGCAGCGCGATCGCGGCTTCAGAATCCACCGCGCTCGCCGCCATCGCGCGTTCGAGGTCATCGTTCACGCTCGCATCGCTGCACGTCGCCGCCCAGGCGAGCATATCGCACGCCTCCTCCGCCGACAGCGCGCCCACGAATCGCCACACCAACTCCCGCTGTTCGTCCGCGCCGAACCGCGCCTCCAACATCGGCAGCACGTGTTCGCTCTCCTTCGCCAGGTGCGCCTTCAGCGTCGTCCGCGTCGCGTGCACGATCCTCGCCGCCTTCGCCGCCGCCCCAGATTCCCCGTCTCCCGCCGCCAGCGTCTCCAGGCATCCCGTCACCTCCTCGAACAACCACTCCTCCGCCTCGTGCTCGAATTCGTACGCGTACGCCACGTTCTCGATCCTCGACGCGACGAACGGAAACAGCACCTCGTCCTCCGCGCGCGTGTGCGCCGCGTACCGCTTCGCGAACGCGCGCCACGTCCCGCACAGCGCCATCGCGTCGCCGCCGTCCGCCGCGTCGTCGCGTCGCCGCGCCAACCTCGCGCACGCGTTCGCGATCGCGTCGATCGATCCCTCGAACGCGCGTCGAAACACGGTGTGAAACTTGGACGCCGCCCCCGTCGCCGGCGCGACGTCGTCCGTCGCGCGCGCGCCCGTCGTCGTCGGCATCCTTCGATCGCGCGGATTCGTCATCGATTCGATTCGTTTCGTTTCGGCTTTTTCGCGAGTCCCGCGCGCGATCGAGCGCTGGACGCGATGGACGCGCGCGCGCGTCGTCGTCGAGCGCGCGCCGGACGCGATGGACGCGCGCGCCGATCGGCGTCGCGCTCTGACACCGCGACTGCATCGATGAGTGAATGATTTCGCGTCACGATTTCGCGCCGCCGACGACACACCGCGCCGCGTCGCGCGCCGCGCCGTCGCTCGCATGTCCGCGACGCGTTTGGTCGTCGCGTCCGCGACGCCGCGCCGTCGCGCGTCGCGTCCTCGAGCGACGAATCGTCGTCGACGGCTTCGCGCGCGCGCTTTATCCATCGCGACGCGCGACGACGACGACGACGACGACGCGCGATCGAGGACGCGACGCCGACGACGAGGCGACGGCGCCGGACACCAGAGCGACCGCGAGGCGTCCGCGCGTCCCGACCGCGCGGACGCGTCGGCGCGATGGCGAAGGCTCGAGCGGGACGCGACGACGACGCTCGGGACGCGCGACGCGCTGAGCAAAAGGACGCTGGGCGCGGACGACGGAGGGTACGAGTGGCTCAGACGCGCGTGCGATGACGTGGCGGAGGACGTCGTGCGAGGGGTGATCGAAGGCGGCGGCGAATGGTCGAGGGAGGACGGGATGGTGGGGTTCGATTTGACGGCGGCGACGACGGCGGCGGCGAGGCGCGGCGGCGAGGCGCCGAACGCGACGTGCGGCGCGGCGATAGCGCATCGAGCGACGACGAATCCGATGTTTTTGCGAGCGGCGTTCGAGCGGTTGGTGAGAGATGGGTTCGACGGGGACGAGGCGCGGGCGAAGGAGAGCGCGGCGTGGGGGTGGATTCGAGGGGCGATTGCGAAGCGGTCGAGCGGCGGCGATCGCGCGGACGCGGCGCGGGCGAAGAGGATGGCGAAGACGGAGGACGATGGGACCGCGGACGTCGCCGAGCGCGCGCGGGAGGCGACGCGTGTGCGTGTGTCGACGTTCGTCGAGCGCGGACGGGAGTTGTTGGCGATAGAGCGCGCGAGGGAGATGGAGATGGCGGCGGAGACGGCGGTGGATCGCGAAGACGTCGAAGACGTCGACGACGAATCGTCTGGATTCGTTTCCGAAGAGTCGAGCGAGTTCGGCGCCGCGGTTTCTGGTTTGCGCTTAGTCGGCGCTACGCGCGGGTCGGACGGCAAAGCGCTGGTGGTGTTGCGCGCCGCGGACGGCGAGGACATCGCGGTGAACTCGCTCACCGTGGGCGATCGAGTGACGATTTCGGCGTACGGCGACGAATTCGCGAGCGCGGACGAGTCCGCGGATGGGAGCGCGGCGACGTTTTCGAGCGAGGCCACGGTTCGGTTTATGGGTGACGCTCTGAATGCGACGGCGAAAGGGCGTTACGGAGACGCGTCGTCGATTTCATTAGAGTACGCCGACGACGAGCAGGCGCTCGTGCGCGCGCTCTCGGGTCTCGAGATTTGTCTCTCGCGGGCGCCGGACGAGACGACGTACGAACGTCAGGCACGCGCCCTGGACATTCTCGAATCTATTCCAGCGGTGAAACGTTCAAAACCGGCGTGTCTGCGCGTCGTGAAGACGATTTTCAGTGAAGACCGGCCAGCGATGTGGCGCGACGCGCGTGATTTTTACGGAGGCGACGGCGCCGGTTTCGCCGCCGTGCCGACGAAGTCGCTCAAACGCGTCGACGCTCAATCGCTCGTGACGAAGACATCGTTCGACGAATCTCAGGTTCTCGCGCTGCGCGCGGCGGCTTCGACAAACTACCCCGTGGTGTGCATTCAAGGCCCACCGGGGACTGGTAAAACGAGCGTGGTGGTGGAAATCATCGCCCAAGCCGCGGCGAGGGGCGAGCGCGTACTCGCGTGCGCGCCGAGCAATTTAGCGGTGGATAACCTGGTCGAGCGCCTGGACGGCGTCACCGACGTTCGAGCGGTACGTTTCGGCGCACCCGAACGCATCAGCGCCGCCGCGCTCTCGTGCTCGCTCGACGTCAAAGTTTCCGAGGCGACCGAGTTGTTTTTCCAAACGCAACGCGTGGAATCGAGCGAGACGTCTACGAAACTTCGCGCGTTGATGGACCGCTATCAAAAGGCGACCAACGTGCCGAAAAAGCAAAGGGAAAAGCTTCAGAGCGAAATAGAGGCGCTGAAAAAGAAGCTCAAAACCACGGTGAGCGCTGGTACGAAGCATCGTAAGGCGTCGCAGGCAAAGATTTTGCGAGAAGCCAACGTGGTGTTGGCGACGAACGCGGGCGCGGGAATGGACACGGTGCAACAGCTGCCGCCCTTTGATCTCGTCGTCGTAGACGAGGCGGCGCAAGCGAGCGAACCTTTAAGTTGGATTCCACTCGTGCGCGGCAGACGCGCTGTTTTGATCGGTGATCCGTGCCAGTTGGCGCCCGTCGTGCGCTCGCTCGAAGCCGTCGAGGCGGGATTGGCTCGCTCGCTCATGTCGAGATTGATGCCCGCACCAGAATATTTAGACGACGAAGACGACGGATGGAACGCGCGCGCGTATGCCTCATCGGGCGTGCTCACTCTGACGCTCTCGACGCAGTACCGCTCACACGAAACCATCAGCTCGTGGTCGAGTCGTGAGGCGTACGGGGGACGCCTGCGCGCCGCCGAAAGCGTTCGCGGCGCCTTGCTTCGCGACTTACCCGGAGTGCAAGATACGCAAATCACGCGCATACCCATGCTCATGATTACTACTCGTTCGCCTTACGGGCGCATTCCAGCAGAGTGTAACGAACGTCGCGTTGGTGGCTCCTACATCAACGAAGGCGAGGCGACGACGGCGGCGGCGCACGTACTGATGATGCTCAAGGCGGGCGTGCGCGCGTCAGACATTGCGGTGATTTCTCCCTACGCCGCCCAAGTTCGCTTGCTTCGAAGCGTTCTCGCGGTCGCGCTCGAGGATGTTGAAGGCGCTGATGCTGTGGAGATTTCCTCGATCGATTCGTTTCAAGGGCGCGAGGCGGAGTGCGTCATCATCAGCACGGTGCGCTCGAATGCTCGCCGCGGCGTCGGTTTCTTGTCCGATAACCGACGCATGAACGTAGCGGTGACGCGCGGAAAACGACACGTGACAATCATAGGAGACGACAAGACAATCATGGGAGATGCGTTTTTGCGACGACTCGTCGAGCACATCGAAGCCAACGCCGCCGCCGTAATTCCTCGCGTCGATCTATTCGCGCCGGTTGCCGCGACGTAGCACCGTAATATTATTAGCATGACTAGCTCACACGATGCACGCAACTTAGTGAAATATTCACTCATCGTAGCTCATTACATGGTGCGCTAATCGTGAAATCGCTCTTAAAACTTTCGCGAGAATTCCTGCTCGGCGATTTTCGCTCGCGCGATGACGTCGCCCGTGACGCGCGAAATGGCCACGCGCGCTTCGCGTTGCGTCGTCACCAACTTTTCGCGTAAATCCTCGTTTTCGCGCCGCAACTCTCGAAGTGCCTTGCGCATGGCTTCCATGTCGCTTCCGTGGATCGCTGCGTCGACATCCACACTCGACGCGCTCAGCGGCGAGTCAAACTTGAGCTGCGTGCCGCCCATGCGCGGCGAGTTGGAATCAATCGCCGCCAAATTTGCCATCTTTGAAGGCGCTGGGGACATGGACAGACGCCTGATCGCCTGCTGCACCTTTAAAATCGAATTCGTCACGCTCTCAGCCGTGTCTTCGCTCTTCGTGGGCTCGGGAGATTTCTCTGGCGCGCGCTTCGTTCCAGGAGGCGGCATGACGTCCCCAGATTTTCGCTTAGCCTTGCTCTTTGCCGCCACGACCGCGGGCGGCGCCGGTGCCGGCGCCGCGGCCGCCATACCGGGGAGGTTGGCAAACAAGTATCCACCGCCACCGCCGCCGAATCCGTTCAACGCAGCGCCGGACATCGTGGCGAGCGACGCTTGCTGCTTCGCCGCCTCGTCGAGCTTGGCCTTGTTCGCCGCCGCGCCGTTGGCACCTTGGTGCAATCGCTGCATGTGCGGCGGTCGTTGATTCGGTCGTGCGGGCGACGGTGACGCCATCTGCGCCATCAATCGCGCGTAGTATCCTTTCCCTTGCCACGACTCTTGCAGTTGCTCGCGCAAGCTCTTGGCGTGCAGCGATTTCGCCGGCGACGGCGCGTAGTCGGGCAACATTTCATCCGCCGCCTTCATGAGTTCCGCCACGCGACTGTGCACGTCGCTCACCGTGTCTTCAACCGCATGTCCGTTCGCCTTACGCTCGGCGAGCTCTTCTTCGTATCGAGCCTTGGCGTACGCCTCGAGGTACGCCTGGCGTTGCCTGGGATTCCCCACAAACGCCGGCGACGGCGGCACTTCATCCGCCGCCACGGATTCCCAGCTCTGAAACTCCCCGAACCGCGTCACGCCTTTGTGCGTCCTCCGGGATGATCTACGCTTGTTATTATTTCCTCCATCCACCCCCTCCTCGCTCGAATTCGTCATGTGCGAGCTCGTGCTATCGTTAAACGACGCGTCCGCGCGATTTCCCGGCGGCGTGCGTCCGCTCGACGAAGACCCCGCGCTCAGCTTTCTCCCCACCATCGACGCCGGCGTCGGCTCCAATCCGGGCGGTGAGTTCGACGCCCCCGAAAACGACGCATTCTTGCTCACATCCGGTATCGAGCTAAACGACAGATCCGCCGCGTCTCCCGACGCGCGTCCGCTCGACCGCCGTCTCGGCGCGTCGTCCCCCTTTTGCGTCACGTCCGAGTTCCGTTTCGCGTTCCCGCGCGTCGCGCGCCCGCTCGACGTCGACGATTTTCCCTGCGCGCGCGCGCGTCAGTCACCGCGTCGTGCGCGCGCGTCGAGTTTCGAAAACGTTCGTCGCGGGGGAACGTCATCGCGATGCGTCGTCGCGCGCGCATCGTCGCGCGCGCGCGATCCAGCCGTCCGCGCGCGCCGGCGCGCTGCGACGCGATCGCGCGCGCACGTTCGCGTCGATCGCGACGCACCTTATTCGTCGCGTCGTTGAGCGCGGGCATGACGCGTCGTGTTTTGGCGATTTCGTGGAAGTGACGTTTTGCTTCCCTGTTGTTCCCCCGCGCGCGAGGCGCGTTCGAGACGTCGAGACGTCGAGACGTCTCGCCGAGCGACGCGCGCGGGCGCGAGCGTCGACGCGCGTGCGATGCGATGGATTACAACAGTGATGTACATGTACAGCGATGTACAGTCGATGCGCGGTATTGATGCGCGATACAGGTTCGAATCAGTCGGCGGTCGGCCCTTCCCAAAAGCCGTCGACCATCCACTCGCTCGCGTCGTCGGCGAAGAAATCATCCCGCTCGCGATCCGCCGCCTCGCGCTCGTCCCACATTCGCTCGTAATCTTCCAAGCGGGTGTCGTCCTCGGACGCGCTGTCGAGGAGCATGTTTTGAATGCTGATGGGCAAGCTCTCGACGTAGTCGTACGAGTGGATGCGATATATAAGTTCTGGGAATTCGTCGACGACGGCGCGCGCGTCGCAATTCGGTTCCAAACTCGCCAGTTTTGCCACCGCGCGCTCAATGTGGGCGTGAATGTCATCCACCAGTAATAATTGCGGATGACGCTCGATCAATCCGGTGACATCGCGACACATATCGCTCGAGCACAAAACGTCTTGCAACTCGAGCACGCGTTTACTCGCGGCGACGAATTCAATTTTCAAAACCCCTGGGTCGCGTTCGAACACCGCGCACACGTCGATGTCCGGCAGAAGTCTTCGCAGGCGATCGCCCGCGATCGCGATCTGCGCTGGATCGCGCATTTCACGGTGCGTTTCGCCGACGTCGACGAGCGCGCGCACGACGCGATCTCTCGCGCCCGCGTACTCGCGCCAAAACGTCACCAGTTCCACCGCCCACGGTTCGGTGTAGCCGAGGTTGTCCACGTCGACCGCCGCATCGAGCGCGTTTTGAGCCTTGGCTTCGTCGCGGCGACGCGCGGACGCGCGGCACGCGCTGGGACGACGGACCGAGCGCGCCGAGTGCCTCGGCTGCGCGTTCAAAAGCGCGCCGGAAGACGCGCGCGCGCGGCGCGCTGAGTGAATCGAAGCGGGCGCGGGGGCGCGGACGCGCGCGCGCGCGCCAGCGGCGATGACGCGAGGCATGGCGCCGACGCTCGCGCGGTCACCGCGCGCGGCGGTGTGACGAGGCGCGTCGCGGCGCGCGCGGGACGCGGCGGTTCGCGGCGGTTGGCGGTCGTTCGTATTATTCTATTCTCAATCTCGAACGGTGGGCGTTCGCGCGCTATGGTTCGACGTCGATGTAATCGCGGGTCGTCGACGCCGTTCACTTGTGTTTGAGTTTGGAGACGAAATCGTCGACGCTGAATTCTTCGGCGTATTGCGCCTCGTCCCACATTTCTTCGAGTCCGTTGACGATGTTGGAGAGACCGCCAGAAGCGGCGCCCGCGGCGGCGGCGGCCGCGCCCTTGGCAACGGGTGCACCGTCTTTGCCGAGTTTGACACCCTTCTCCGCGGTGAAGAGCTCGAGCATTTGACCGGTGTCCATGGCGCTCATGGACGCGTTGTCGGCGTTCACCACGGCGTTGGCGACGTCGAGCTTGAAGCGCTGCAGAGACATGATTTTCTCTTCGAGCGTGCCTCGAGTGAGGATGCGGTAGACGTTCACGGTCTTGCGTTGACCGAGTCGGTGTGCGCGATCCATGGCTTGCAAATCCTTCTGCGGGTTCCAGTCGTGCTCGAGGAAGACGACGGTGTCGGCGGATGTCAAGTTTAATCCCAAACCGCCGACGTGCGTCGTGAGCAAGAGCACGTCGATTGACGGGTCTGCGTTAAACTTGCGCACAACATCGAATCGCTGCGATGGTGGAATACTCCCATCGAGTCGTAACCAGCTTACGTCGCGCATTTGCGTCGTGAAAAGTTCGTTTTCTACCAAGTCGAGCAAGCTCTTGAGCTGGGAAAACACCAAGACGCGATGACCGGCGCCCGACGCCGGATTCGGCTTCCCCTCGTCCCCGTTGGACTTTTCTTCTTCTAAGTCTACTCCAATGCCACAATCAATCAATATTTGCTTCAACGCATCGAATTTCGGCGAGCGCATCTCAGGATTGAACTTTTTGCTCGCGCCGTCAGACACGACGAGTTTCGGATGCGAGCACAGCTTGCGCAAGTATTGCAGCGTCGTGAAGACGTGTTGCGCCGCGCCTTCGGCGCCTCCACCGCCTTCAATCGCGCTCACGGCTTGATCCTTTGCTTCGCTTGATTCGAACGCATCGTACATCTTGCGCTGCGCGTCCGTGAGTTCGACGTAGACGTCTTGAATAATCTTGGGCGGCAAATCCTTGAGCACTTCGTCCTTTGTGCGGCGCATGACGAAGGGCATGACTTGCTTGTGCAGTGCACCCGTGGCGAGCGCGCCTTGCTCGCTCAGTCCACCGCCTTTCTTCGCAGCCGCCGATCTCGCCGCGGCGATGCCGTAAGTCTTCTTGAACTCGCGCTCGGTGCCTAAAAATCCAGGCATGAGAAAGTCGAACAAACTCCAAAGTTCCACGACGTCGTTTTGAATCGGCGTGCCGGAGAGCAACAATCGGTGCTCCGCGCGCACGCTCTTCACCGCTTGCGTCACGCGACTTTTTGGGTTGCGGATGGCGTGACCTTCGTCCAAGACGCAGTAACACCAGTCGAATTTGTCCAACGAATCGAAATCGGCGCGAACAGATTCATACGACATGATGACGACGTCGTACTTGCCAAAGTCCTTCTGTAACGCGCGACGGTCGGGTGGACTGCCGTGGTACTCAAGCGGGCGCAACACATCCGGTTCGACGTAAAGCCCGATCTCGTACGCCCAGTGACTGACGAGGGTGCTCGGGCAGATCACCAAGTGCGGGAGTGTTTTCAATCCAGCTTCCTTGCGCTCCACCGTCGTCGCGGCGAGAATGCACGTCGATTGAAGCGTCTTTCCAAGACCCATGTCGTCCGCGAGCGCACCGTGCAACTTGAAGCGACGCAAGAACGCGAGCCAATTCACACCATCTTGCTGATACGGGCGCAGCGTGCGCGCACACTTGAACGGGAGTTTGAAGTCTTCAATCTTGCTGTTGTCCAAGAGCGCCTCGAGGAATTCGCCATCCTTCTTTGAGCGTTCTTTTTGCTTGGTCGTCAGATCGTTCGGCGGTTCTTTACCGACAGCGAGCGGAAGCAACGGTACCAGCTTTGCGAACGCACGGGTGGCGTTTCCACGAATTTTCAGATCCGGATCACTCATTCGACCCATCAGAGGAACGAGAAGTAAGACGCAATACGGCGCGAGCACGGCGCCGAGTGTGTCGACAAGTTCGCTCGCGAGGCCGACGGCACCAGCACGCTTCGCCGTCTGCGAGGCCGCCTCTCCTTCTTCTAACTTCGGCACGATGAAGTCTAACAACGACGAAATGATTCGCTCGGGATGCTTCGAAGCGATGCTCGCTATGGTCTTTGCCGCAGTTTTCCGCACCGCGACGTCGGTGTACAACGCTGCGGCGAACGCCGTCTTGGTCGTTTCGATAACTTTCTCCTCCAAAGCTTCGTGCACCACGGGGCCTAAAATCTTGAACAACTGCAACGCATCGACGAGTGACTGCAGCGTTGCGGTGGGAGCATTTTCAGGCGGGGCTTGCGTGATCGGCTTCATCATGAGCGCGTCCAACGCGCCAAGTTGGTTGAAAACGTCCGCTCCGAAGAGCGAAGCCGCCGAACGAATCACCGCCTCGCCACCGCGTCTCGCGATTGTCGCGTCACTGATAACTTCTTCATCGACGATGCCCGCGACGGACTTCTTCTTCTTCCCATCATCTTCCTCTTCTTCTACTTCTTCCGTCAATCCAGCTTTGGGCGTCTCGGCTTCGTCGCCGCAAATCATCGACGTGATGTTCTTGAGAAGCTTATCGTTAGGCGACGGCGAGCGCGAAGTGCACAGCTTCATCATAGCCGCCACCGAAGCCGCGGCATGTGCTTGCAAATCTGCATCGCGTTCGCGACGCACAGACGACATCAACGGTTGAATAAATGGATTCAGTTTCGGAGGCAACGCGCCGAAACCGACAGCGGCACCCGCGGCGGCGGCGAGCACGGCGCCGTGAAGCTTCGCTTCGGTATCTCGTAAACGTTGCGCGGATGCATGAAGAGAACCTCGCGCCGTTTCCACGGCAGCTATCTCGGACTGCGATGGAAAGAGTCGATCGTGGTTGGTCAGTCTCGTACGAGTTCGGTGGCGCAATGGGGGATGTTCGAGGACTTATACTTCTCTTCGGGCAATGCTAGCTCTGAGGAAACCTGTGAGCCTCGTTTTTATGTAGGAGCTGGACACGACGCAAGCGTTCGTCCGATGCCCGTGATACTAAACCCATGTGGTGAAACCGCATGAAATACCACGCGCAGAGTGCGCGCGGCGCCGATCGTACGTGTAGACGTCGACGCCGCCGCGCGCGAACTCCGAAGCGAGAAAAAATCGAACACGTGAAACGTACCTGTGGCACAGCCGCCGAGAGCGTCGCAGCCGAATCCGCACCAAAACCATCTGCCTCGGGACTAGGAACTTCACCCGTGACGACGACGCCATTCGTCGCCGCCACACGCAAAAATGCCATCGATTCGCTTTTCACGTACTTGACCATTTGCGCCACCTCGCCGTACGGTGTCGGCGACGGTGCGCTGGGATATGCCGGATTCGTATTTGCTAAAATTGCCCCCAGTTGCGCACCAGGCGCTTGCAACGTCGGACGTTGCGGACCAGGCGGAACCACTCGAAGCCAAGAGGTGAGCAAGTGCGCGCCGGCGAGACGCGCGGTGGCGAGCTCGCCCGTGAGCATGCCCACGATGTGCTGCTCCATACGAGCGACCGAACTCGAGCGGTCGTGCGCGCCGAACGCCGCGGCTAGACGCGCGAGGCACTCGAGTCCACGCATACGACCAGCGGTGGTGGCCGGCCAATCTTTCGCGACGGCGCGAATCTCACCCTTAACGCTCGGCGGCGTGGAGACGAAAATTAATTTGCCCTCGCCGCGAGCGTTCGCCACCGTTGTCGCGAGTTCGCACCACTTCGCGCCGTGTACCGTGAACGTAGCCTCGATGATGGCGATCGGGACCGTGCGCAAAAGCGCCACCCACGCCTCGCTCGCCGCATCGGCGCTCGCCGCGTCGACGTCGAGCAGCGCGCCTTGAAATGCGTGACGCATCGCCGGCGCGCACGCCTCTTGCACCCACAACTGCGTCGACGCGTTCGGCTCGACGGCTAACAGTCGAGCAAGCGTCTGCCACACGGCCAGTCGTACGGCTGGGATCGGGTGCGCGGCGAACGGCCAAAGACGTGGGACGACTTCAGCGAGCGCGGCGGTGGACTTTGCGCGCGTCGATTCCAACGCGTACAGTTCGGCGATGAGCTTCATCACCGGTACCGCACTCGGTGACAAGTCGTCGAGCTCGTTGAGGAGCCCCCACAACGACGAAAGTAATTCGTTGAATTGCGGATGACTCGGCAAGTGCTCGACGGCAGGTAATAAGGATTCCGCCGCGGCGCCTCGCACGTCGTCGTCGGCGTCCACGAGCGCCTTGGTCGCCGCGGGTAGCGCTGCGGGCAAAAGCTCGACTGCCAACTCTGACTTTGCGGCGAGAATATACTTCAACCCGAGCAACGCGGAGTGCCGCACTTCCCACTCGGGGCGCGACAGTAGTGTGAGCGTGCACGACACCACGGCGTCGACGGCTTGCGGCGACAACGGCAAAAGCGCCGCGCCGAGCGCCTGCGCGGACGTCTCACGGACGGGCGCCACCGCGCCGTCGCCCGCGAAATCACCGAAACGGTCAAGCGCTAGTATGCACAGTAAGCGCACGCACATGTCCTCGAGCCAAGCGGCGTTGGACTCGCGAGCGATCTCCACCGTTCCCGGTTCTGGTTTCACTCCGGGCGGCGGCGCCCAAATAGCCGCGCTCGCCGCCTGATGACGTAGCACCTCACGCAACGCCGCGGCGGCGCCGTGACGCTCTTCCCACCCCTCCGAAAACATCATGTACGCCAACGTCTCGCAGGTGCGCGCGAGCGGCCATCCGCCCGCGGCGACTTCCGCCTGTTCCTCGTCGTCCTCCTCCGCTTCCGCCTTCTCCTGTTCCAAACGCGCCGCTTCCTCGTCCTGCTTCGACCGCTTCGCGTCCAGCGGATTCGCGCCTTCGCGCAACATCCGTTTCGCCTTACGCTTCAACTTGTTCAGCTCTCGCGCGCTCAAATGACTGTAATCGACGTCGCCGGTCAACCCGTCCACCGCCTCCGCCGCGCTATCGCCAACCGCAACCTTCTCCTGCACGGTCACCTTCCCATCGTCCAGCAAATCCTCATCCTTCACCAAATCACTCATCTTCATGTTCTCGTCCATCATCGCTCCCGCCTCGGGGCCGAGCTCCATGCCTAACCTTCGCTTCAACGACGCCTTGGCTTGCGCCAACCGTTCCGCCTTCGTCCCCGGTCCGTTTTCCAGCCGCCACCCGATCCCGCTCGAACTCAACAGTATCCCCGCCTTTTCCAGCACGCGCTCGACGTCGAACTTCGCGAACGTGAGATCGAGCGCGTCCGAGCCCGCGTTCGCGTCCCGTCCCGTCTTCGCCTCGCTCGCGTCCCGTCCCGCGTCTCGTTCCGCCCCATCGCTCTCCATCGCGATCAGCGCGTCCACGCTCGGGTGTCGCAACCGCGACGCGATTTCGCTCATCGTCGCGCTCGCCGCGACGCGGGTCTCCCACTTTTTGCTCCGCAGGTGCGCGCGAACGCGACGGAGGAGATTGGGCAACTGCGTCGAGTGCGACGCGGCGAGTTCGCCAATCTGACGCGCGGCCTCGCGCCTCGCGGCGGCGGTGGAGCCGGTGTCGAGGAGTTTGATCAGGCGGTCCAGGCGCGAGCCGCCGGATTCCGCCATGGCGCGCGGTGACGGCGGCGCGATCTGACGCGAAGCCTCGCCGCCGCGAGGAGGCGTCGACTTCGGCGCGATGCGTTAGCGAATCGAATGCGTCGGGTTCGTTACAGTTCGAGTCGAAGATTTGAGATTGAAGCGCTAATCCACGTCGTTCGCCGCGCCGCCGGGCGCGGCGCCGGCGCCCGGGAAGCCGCCCGGGAAGCCGCCCGGGAAGCCGCCGGGCGCGCCGCCCGGCATCGCGCCGCCCATCGAAGCCATCAATTTTTGCAACACCGGTCCGACTTCGGGGTCGCTCATGTACTGCATCGCCGCCATCGGGTTCTTCATCATCGTTTGAAGCGCTTGCATGACCTTGGGGTTCTGCATCGCGGCGACGAGATCGGGGTCGCTCATCAGCTTTTGCGCCATCTCGGGCGAAACGCCGGGCGGCAAGTCGCCGGCGCCGCCCGGGAATCCGGCGCCCGGTTGGCCGAACCCAGGCCCGCCGGCGTCTTTCGCCGCGGCTTCTTTGCGCGCCGCCTCCGCGGCGGCTCGGCGTTTTTCGAGCTCTTCTCTTTCCTTGGCCTCCTTCGCGGCGCGCGCCTTGCCCTCGCGCACGTGAAGCTCGTGCACGACGCTCAAGACTTTTTTATGCATCTCCCCGTACGTCTCGTCGAAGTCCTGAGACAATCCCGCGCTCAGATCCGCGTTGGCCTCGTTCCAGTGTCCCAAGTACCTGTGCGCCGCGCCTCGAACCTTCAACGCCTTGGCCGAATCCGGATTCAACTTCAACGCCGCCGTCCCGTCTCGAATCGCCGACAGCGGCTTTCGCAACTTGATGAAACATTCCGCCCGTTTCGCGTACGTCAGCGCCGACGGCGCGATCATCAGCGCCTCCGTGTACCTCTCGATCGCCTCCTCCCACGCCTCGCGCGCGAACGCCTCGCTCGCCAGTCGCTTCGCCTCGCTCGCCTTCGCCTCCTCCGCCTCCCCCAGCGTCTCCGGCGCCGTCTCCGCCCCCATCGCGATCGCGCTCAGATCATCGCTCTCGGCCGCCATCGCCTCGTCGTCCTCGATCTCGATCGCGTCCGTCCCCGTCGTCGTCGTCGTCGTCGTCGTCGTCGTCGTCGTCGTCGCCCGCGGCGCCGGAATCGTCGCCCGCAAATCCTCCTCGAGCCATCGTCGGAAGAATTCGAGCGACGGCACGTCCAGGATCGCGCTGTCTTCCTTCGCCGCGCGCACGAGGTGTCGCAGCGCCTCCAGCGTCGCCGTCGTCGGCGCGCGTTCGCTCGTCATCGCTCCCGGTCGTCGTCGTCGTCGAGTGCCGCCGATGAATCTTCGCGAACGACGATTCGATCGACGCGGCCGGGGCGCGTTCGACGCGCCCGTAACTTTGCCGACATCACCCATCGCGCCGCGATCGCGCGACGACGCGCGCGTCGCTCGATTGGTCGTATCACAGACGCGTACGCGTTATTTTTTCCCGCGCGCGATCGCGTCGAGCCGTCGTCGACGCGCCGAACGCGCGACGCGTTCGTTCGACGCGCCCGTAACTTTGCCGACATCACCCATCGCGCCGCGCGGCGTCGCGCGCGGCGCGTCTATACGACACCCTGGACGTGACCAGCACCCTCTTTTCGAGCTATTTTTTCCCGCGCGCGATCGCGTCGACGTCGAATCTTCGTCGCGACCGGTCGCCGCGTCGTCGCCCCCCCGAGGTGGTTACGCCGCGCGTCCCTCGCGCGCGTCACTCGGCGACGCACCGTCGACGGCGCGCGTCGCGCGCGACCTCGCGGCGAGGCGGATGCGTCGCGCGACGCTCGATCGCGCGCGTCGCGCGCTCGCGTCGCGCGCGCCGGCGGAAACGGCGCTCGACGATGCGAAATCGATGATCGAGTACGCGCGCGCGCGATGGCGCGTCGGCGCGCGAGGCGACGCGCGGGGGGTGCTGGAACACGCGAGCGTCGCGCTGAGGCGACGAGGCGAGGAACCGGCGACGTCGAGCGCGATCGCGCGCGCGCGCACGGCGTGGGCGCACCTGGCGCGGGAGCGAGGCGAGCGCGGGACGGCGCGAGACGCGGCGCGAGACGCGCGAGACGCGGCGCGCGAGAGCGGAGCGCCGGAGGACGGCGCTTCGGCGGACGCGATGTGGACGCTCCTGGAGGCGCGGGAGGAAGCGAAGGACGCGACGTGGGCGGACGTGGTCGAGGGCGCGCGGCGCGGCGCGGGAGGGGCAGCGGGAGGGCGGTGCGCGGCGGCGGGCGCGGAGACGCTGGCGGCGCTGACGCGAAGACGCGCGAGGGACGCGTTGGAGGCGGCGGAGACGTGCGAGATCGCGCTCAGGGGGATGTCGTCGGATGAGTTGCGAGAGGCGAAGGACGCGCCGCACGGGTGGGCGATCGCGAGCGCGATGAAGGCGCTGGGACACGTCGAGAGGTTGACGCCGAGCGGGTCGAGCGAACGCGCGTTGGAACTGTACGAACGCGCCGCCGAGTACGCCAAGGACGTGGCGCTGAGCGAGCACCCGGGGGCGATGGCGTCGAGGATGATCGCTGAGGATTTGCAAGCGGATTGCGCGTTGGCGCGCGCGCAGGCGTACGCGGCGCTCGGGGACGTGGAGAACGCCGAGACGTTCGCCGCGCGAGCGGTGAGCGCCGCGGAGGCGTTGGGCGACGAAAAGCATCCGCGCGTCGGAGCGGCGATCGCGGTGAGCGGGGACGTGTACGTGGCCAAAGCGCTCAGATCGATGTCGAACGATGAGAAGACGTCTTTGGGCGACGGCGCGGGCGTGATGTTTGCCGAGGGGTTGTACAAGAGCGCCATAAAATTGATGCATTACCCGCACGTCGTCGAGGATGGGAAAATCGTCCTCGATTACGAGGCGAGGCACTTGTGCGCGCTGTTGCACGCGCGCTACTCGAGCATTTTGCGCGCGTCTGGCGGTCAGCGCGAGCGTGAAGCCAACGCGTGGCTCGAAAGCGCAAAGATTTTGTGGCCAGATGAGCGCGGCGACGATGAAGGCGTCGACGGCGTCGACATCGTGACCAAGGCGGCGACGAAGCTCGGCGTGAAGCACGGACCGTCGGTGTTGATCGATTTACAGCAAATGGCGCCTCTCACCATGGGCGCGTGAGCGTTGGTGCGTGCGCCGTGTACTTTTACTCCTTCCTACGCTACGGTTTCGCGCACGCCTTTAGTTTAGACGATTCGTTAGACGAAGAAACATCACGTTTTTCGCTCACTCGCCGCCTCCTCCGTCTCGACGTGCAACGAGTGATGTCGCCGCTCTGCCTTCGTGAACCCGAGCTCGCGATAGTTCACGCGCGCTTCCGCACTCGTCGTACCCACCGGCGAGTTCGCGGTTTTCGACGAAGGACCGCTGAGGATGGCGGTTAGATCGCCTCCAGCCTCCGCCGCGCGCATCGCGGCTTCGAGTTTGGCTTCGAAATCGAGCGCACTCGTCGACGGCGTCGGTTTCGCCGCGGGTTCGTACTTTTCCGGTGACTTGACTTCTAATTTCGGCTTGAACTCGCGCTTCGGCACCGCGCGATCGAGCGGTTGCTTCTCGATCGGCGTCGCCGCGCCGCGCGTTTCCTTGAGCGCGGCGTATAACATGCGCTCAAACGCATCGTCCTCGGCGGCGCTCGCCGGCGGCGACGTCTCCACCGCGGGACTGTTCACGGGACTGTTCACGAACTCCACAGGCGCGTCGACGTCCATCGCGACGTCGTCTCGTGCGCTCAAATCGTCCTCAACCTTCGCCTCGCCGTCGCCTTCCGAATTCGCCTCCGCGTCGTCGTCGCCTCCGCTCGCCTTTGGCGGCGAATTCGCCAAACCGCCCTTGGCCGCGAGCATCCGCCCGACGTCCACTCCCGCCGCCTCCGCCGCCATCGCGCGCCGCAGCTGCGCCTCGAATAACGCGTTTCTATCCTCTTCGTAAATCACGCCGTCGATCGCCCCACCGTCGTCGTCGTCGTCGTCGTTCGCCCGCGTCGCCGTCACCGTCGGCACCGTCGTCCGCGCGCGTCCCGCGTCCTGACTCTTCACCACCGCCGCCGCCTTCACCGGCGCTCTCGCGACGCGCGCGTCGTCGTCCTTCGCGCGTCGACCGCGCGTCGGCGCGAACACCGCCGCCGTCGGGCTCGCGTCGAACGGAAACGTTTCGTCTTCCACCGGGGGAACGACTTTTCCCGTCGCGCTCGACGCCGCGCGGAGCCACGACGCGCGCGAGACGCATATCGGCGAGACGTTGGACAGGTCGAACAGCGCGAGAAGTCCGCTCGCGTCGGCGGCGCGCGCGGGCGTCGAGGCGTCGGTCGTTCGCTCGCGCGCCATCGCGAGCGCGAGCGGCGAAGTGTCGCTCGCGAGTGGGACGCGAAGCGTCTCGGCGCGCGGGACTAATGGGCGGGGTAGCAATACAAAGAGGCGAATCGAGCCTCGCTAAAACACACAAACACGCAAACGCAACGCGGTGACGGTCGAAGCGTCGATCGATCGGCGCGTCGATCAGTCGTCCTTGGAGTACAGACGCTCGAGCGACGCGTTGATGAAATACCGCTCAGCCTTTTGCACGTCCAATCGACTGCCGTCCTTGCGATATCGCCCGCGCACGAGATTATACATCGTCGTCACGCGATTGACGATGAACCATCCGTTGGCGCTCTCGTCGCCGTCCGCGTTCGTGGGCACTTCGATCGTCTCGCCGCACGCGATGTTCTTCGGCAGCTTGTGCAGTCCTAAATCCACCGGAGGGGGGGTGGCGACGCGCACGTTGTACGGCACGAGCTTTGGGCTCGATTCGCGCGCGCCCTGAGATTTGACGTCGTCGTTGGCGTCGCGTTCCGCGCCGTCATCGCTCGATGCGCGCGCTCCGACGGCGATCTTTGCGCGATGACGTGGAGGGAGGTGTCGATTTTTGAGTCTTTCGGCGACGCTCGCGCGCGATGCGGGCGCGGATGGCGCGCGCGCGCATCGCGATGCGATTGACATGGTGTTCGCGCGTCGAGTGCGCGCGCGTGGCGGGGTGCGCTCGGTCACCGCGCGCTGCGATGTGACGCGGCGTTTCGGAGGGCGCGTTCGACGGGCTATCCTCGCGAAGCGAATAGAATTTCTATGAAAGTACACGCGTCAGGACGCGACGACGCTAGACTAATCGGTAAACTGCGTTTTAGCCGCGACGTCGAGCTCGGCTAACGCGCGAAGGGCGGAACCGAGGGTCATGCCGTTCGAAGCGGCGCGGGATTTGTCGTCGCCGCCGACGGATTTATCGAGCTCGGCGCTCTGGTTCACGATGGAATCCGTAGAATCTTCCAACGCGGCGTCAAGGGGCAGCGGCCCGTCGAGACTTCGTCGACGGAGCGTGCACGGGTTTTCGAGCAAGCTCAGCAGGTCCGCAGGGGTGTGTTCGACGTACGTCGCCGTCGCGTCGGCGTCGTCGATGGCAAACGGGAACTCGTCTTGGTTGTCGATGGACTCGTCCGCGGCGTGCGGCGTCAAAGGCGACCCTGGTGCGGCGTCATCGCTCGCGCCGCTCATGCGTCGCGCGAAGTTGGAGACGCCACCGGGCGAGTGCGGGTATACGCCGATGACGTCGCGAATCGACGTGCCGAGGCTTGAGCTCGGCGACCAAGAGGAACGTGGAACGCTCCGAGGGTGCGCAAACGCCGCGCCTCCCGGGCTCGGAATTGGAGATTCAGGACACACGAAACCACCCCAAGGCGAAGGCGAACCGTGCGGCGCGGGGCCCGAGCGGCCGTCTTTCGGCGCTCGGACTCGCGGCGAGCACGCGATGGGCGCCGCCGTCGTGGGCGAGAAACCGATCGTCGTCATCGGCGAAGCCGGCGCTGGCGGTGGCGGTGGTTGCGCCACCGCGATCGAGGGGCTCGGCGCCCCGATGTCGTTCGCTCCTGGCGGTTTGGCGACGAAATCGTCTTTATCGATGGATGTGCCGACGTCGATTTTCAAACACGACGCCATCGTCGAGCGTCTCGGCGGCGGACGCGGAGGTTCCACCAACGGCGACTCGATCGCGCTTTGCAGCGCATGTTTCGCGCCGACAGGCGCGGCGTTGAATCCGTATATCGGTGCCGGCCCGTTATTCGGCGCAGAACTCGGAGCGTTGTCGAATCGTTGATAATTCGGGCTCGTGTAATCCGCCAACGGCACGACGGATGGGCTCACGGGAGGTTTCGCTTGTTGCTGAAGCGACCCCGACGATAACGACGCCGTCATTCCACCGCGAATCGGTGGCCGCGCGTTCGGCGACGGCGATGGCGAGGCTTCGTCGAAGAGTATCCCGCGCGACATCGGACTCGAATCCTCCTCGCGACGCGCGCGTTGAAGCGACTCGGGTGCGTCTGATTTCCCAGTCGGCGATGGCGAGAGCGACATTTCGCCGCCCGCGAGCGCGACGACGTCGGGACCGACGCTCGCGTCCAGGCGTTCGCACGGCGTCGGCGCCGTTTCGACGACGGCGACGCACTCGTCCTCCAACGCGCTCATCGCTACTTGGTCTAAAAAGTACACGCACGCGCTCAGTTTCCCGATGGACGTCGGCACGTCCGTGAACGCGTACGTGCGGTACCCCTCCGCTTTCCCCGGGTGCGCGCTCGCGATCGTCCCTCCGCGATCGACGTTCTTGATCTCAAAACTAAACCCGCCTCCTCCGCCGCCGTCTCGCGCGCCTCGTCGACGCATCGCTCGCAAGCGCGCGCCGTGCGCGGGAAGCGTCCGCAACATCGCCACCACCGTGCGCACCATGATCACCGCTCGCTTATACACCACCGCCGTGTCCAAATCCTTGTTAAAATGATTGTTCCCACCGACTCGTTCTCCATCCGCGCCCGCGTGAAACGCCCATCGCTCGACGAGCGCGCGTTCGCCGCTCGTCGACGCGTCCCCCCCCCGTTCGAAATACACATCCACCGTCACCGCGCCCTCGACGAACGCATCCACAGAATCGCCCTCCAGTTCTTTCACCGCGCGCGTCCCGCCGTCGCGCGCCGCTTCGTCGCGTTCCATCGCCCTCGTCGTCTCGCGTCGTCTCGCGCACGCGCAGTTGAACCACCTGTTCGCCTTCATCCCCCCATCCCTCGCGTCGCGCGGCGTCGCCGCGAGCTCGCGCGCGTCCAGCACGACGTCCGCGCACTTCATCACCCACTCGCGCGCGATCTGTCGCGTGCGATCGCCCATGACGGTCGCGCGGCGCGTCGTCGCCGCGCGCGCGAATCTCGAGCTGTCGCGATGTGAACGCGCGCCGCGCCTTCGCGCTCTCGCGCGCGCGCGTCGCACGCCGCGCGCGGCGCGCGCGCGATCGTCGTCGGTCGGTGTCGCGGTCGCGCGCGGCGCGCGGCGCGCGCTCGCGTGTGCGGCGCGCCGTCCGTCGTCGCGCGATTCAAACGCGCCATGTTTCAGCGCTTCAATACGGACGCGGTTCATTATATATAGTATGACACTGTATGTACATACGCGACCGACCGCACGCGCGCGAGGGTCGCGCCGCGCGCGCGATTCCGCGCCACAACGCGCGCGCCGACGCGCGGAGGCTCGGTATCGGCGCCGAAACGCGTCGCGGTTCCGATGCTCGCCTCGATGTCCGCGCGCGCGGCGCCGCGACGCGCCGCGACGCGCGCGACGACGCGAAAGATGCGCGCGGGGACGCGCGCGCGACGTCACGCGATGCGATCGCGCGAACGGGCGACGCGCGAGAAGCGCTGGACGCGGATGCGCGCGACGATGGACGACGCGGACGCGTCGCGCGCGCGCGCGGACGAAGACGTGTGGCCGGACGCGGATTTCGCGACGGGCGAGGGCGACGCGAGGACGTCGGGCGAGGGCGCGAGCGCGAGCGAGACGTTCAAGACGTCGCTCACGGATGATCCGGCGTTCGCGATGGCGCTGCGCGCGGAGGAAGACGAGAGCGTGGAGATGGTGCCGCTCGCGAGCGCGGCGGTGACGACGGTGAAGAAGAAACGGACGTTCGTGGAGGCGCCGCCGGAGGACGTGCAGCGGGAACAGGTTCGGAGTTTTCTGTACCCGGGAGAGGATGAGCTCCCGGACGACGTGTCGATGACGATATGGGAACACTTGGAGGAGCTTCGAGAGCGCGCGCTGATCTCCGCCGCGGCGGTGGGGGCGTTGATTTTGGTGTGTTTCTGCTTCGCGAAGGATTTGACGATTTTCTTGGAGGAACCCGTCAAGTCGCAGGGCGTGCGGTTTTTACAGCTCGGTCCCGGGGAGTACTTCTTCACCACGGTCAAGGTGGCGGGGTACACTGGATTGCTCGCGGGCGCGCCCGTGGTGCTTTACGAGGCGATCGCGTACGTGTTGCCGGGGTTGACGCTGAACGAACGCAAGACGCTCGGCCCCATCGTAATCGGGTCCTCGGTGCTATTTTACGGCGGCATCGCGTTCGCCTACTACGTGCTCGTCCCCGCGGCTTTGAAGTTCTTCGTCGGCTACGCCGACGGCGCCGTGGAGTCGCTGTGGTCGATCGACCAGTACTTTGAGTTCGTCCTCGTGTTGCTCTTCTCCACGGGTTTGTCCTTCCAAGTCCCCGTGATTCAGCTCTTGCTCGGACAATCCGGGATCGTGTCTTCCAAGCAAATGCTCAGCGTTTGGAAGTACGTCGTCGTCGGTTCCGTCGTCGCCGCCGCGGTGTTGACGCCGTCGACGGATCCGTTCACGCAAATGCTCCTCGCGGTGCCGCTGATGAGCCTGTACCTCGGCGGCGCCGCGCTCGTCGGCGTCTTCGAAAAAGACCGCGAGGGCGAGACCGCGTAAGCATAGCACGCACAACATTTAGCGCACCATTCATCAACGCTCCGACGCATCGCTTCGCCTCGCGCGTCGCCGTCCGTCCCGACTCGTCGTCGGCTCGCGCGCCGCGTCCGTCTCCGGAGAAGGGAGGCGCGTCGACGCCGCAGACCCCCGCGCGCGGTCGTCGCGCCTCGTCGCGCGTCGCGTCGCGAGACCGATCCTCGAGACTTTCGCGCGCGCGATGCGCGCGTCGGCGCGCGCGCGTCCGCGCCAGACGCGTCGTCGTCTGGTGTTGACGGCGTGGACGGTCGCGTCGTCGCTCTGCGCGCTCGCGTCCGCGGGCGGCGGCAACGTCGCGGACGTCATCGTCGCCACGGCGAACGATGCGGCCGGGACCGTGAGCGGGGGCCTCAGGCGCGCGTACGACGCGACGATCGCGTCGACGGCGGAAACGTGCGCGCACCGATTCGGACCCGCCGCGGTCGACGCGCTGGGCGGCGTCGACGTGGCGGGCGCGGCGGTGGCGATCGCGACGGGACCGGGCGCGCAGTACGACGCGGCTCTGGGATGGAGCGAAAACGCGGTGCGAACGATGGCGAGCGCGGCGGAGGATTTGGGACAAGACGCGATAAAACTGGCGGAGATGATCATAGCGTTTTTCAAAGGACTCGACTGCAAATTGGATGGTAAGTTTTTCAAGCAACTCGCGTCCGCGTTGCAGATGCCGGGCATCGATGGGCTGCCGGAAATAGTCCGCGGCGGCCTGGGAGTCGTGGGGAACGGCGCGCTCGACGGGAACATGTGCAAGACTTTGTGGAATACGATGTTCGGCGGCGAGGCGAACGCTAAGAAGGCCGCCGACGCGTTGCGAGGGGCGACGCAAGCGCTCAAGGATAACTGTCCGGCCGTCGCTTCGGGCGGTGATATGCCGGCGTTTACGTTTGCAGTCGTACTCGAGGGCGAAGTCTCCGCGGGCGCCGCGCGCGGCGCCGGTCTTGAGGTGGGTTTCGGCGCGGACTTTCACGGCGACGTATTTTGCTTTCTCGCGCACTGCGCGTGGGCGGGTATCACGCTCGATACGCCGAGCGGCTCGGTTGCGGCCGGTTTCCAAGTGACTGGTTATAAGAGCATCGCCAGCGTTCCAGGGACGGCGTCGTTTCTCTCTCTCGGCATCGGCTTGGGAAATCCTCCTTTCCCCGTGGACGGCGAAGGTGGAATCAGTTTCGTGTACTCGGGGAACAAGATGGACGAGACCGTCGGTGTTGGCTTCATGCTTTCCGGAAGCAGGGACGCGGGGGGGGATCATGCCCGCGACCGTATCCGTGGCGAAAGGAGTGTGCGACTGTCCGGTGTGCGTGACGATCGACGGACGAAAGTGCGGCGAAATGGAGCCGGCGCTCGACACGACCAAGCGAGAGTTCACGGTTCTCGGAGGCGATCGAGGCGGCGGTGACTTCCACGTGATCACTGATATTTCGGAGCACGCGTGCACCACTGAGTGCGTCAAATACTCATATTGCGTCGGCGTGTCGTACAGTCCATCCGAGCGCAGATGCGTTCTGAAAGGGACGGATGGGTTGGAGCAGACGGCTCCTTCGAGCTACAAATTCCATCCGCGAATTCCGGTCGGATTCATGGTGCAATCGGATGGCGATCGACCCGGAGGAGATATATTTGTTCTAAAAGAAGTTTCCATCGAGGATTGCGCCCAAAGATGCCTCGCGTGGTCGAACTGCGTCGGATTTTCGTACAAATCACGCGAAAGACGCTGCGTGCTCAAGGCGGAGCACGGGCTAGAAGGAAGCTACCACATCAACAACCATCAATACTATCACCGCATCGCCTCACCGAAGTCGCTGTTCGCGAATTCGGGGTTGGACATGGACGGAAAGGACCGCGCTGGGGGCACAAGAGCTCAGATCGGCACGACGCTCGCCGACTGCAAAGCGAAGTGCGTCGAGGACGCGGGATGCATAGGCGTTTCGTACAGATCGACGGAGGGATCGAAAGGCTTACCCTGTTACACGAAGGGCACGAACGGCATTGACATGCACAATTCACAAAACGGTTTTCAGTTCATTCACCGTCTTCCGAACGGGTTTCGTGTGAAACAATACGGTGACAGAGGAGGCGGTGATTTGTTCGCCGCGATCGTGCCTCTCACCAAGTGCGCTGAACTCTGTTTCGCACGCGCCGACTGCATCGGCTTTGCGTTCAACTCGAACGAAAGACGTTGCGTGGCCAAGGGAGGCAACGCAAACACGAACTACAACCACGGCGTCTACCAGTTTTACGAACGCGTCGAATCCGCTCCCACGCACTACGTCCTCGCTCCCGATCGCGGCGGCGGCGACATCGGCGGTTGGATGCACAACACGAACCCCCAAGCGTGTTTCGCCGAGTGTCAGAAAAATCCAAAGTGTTTCGGCGTGACGTACAATCCAAATTCGTGCGTGTTAAAAGGCACTAACGCCCAAGCGTGGTACACACCCAACCAGTGGCACTTCGCGTACAAAGTACCCAAAGACTTTGCCATTCGCGGCGCGGGCGATCGCCCGGGAGGAGACTTGCGTGTCATGTACGGCCAAATCGAGGCGTGCGCGCGCGCGTGCAAGGAAGAGCCTCAGTGCGCCGGCGTCAGTCACGACAGTCTAACACTGCGATGCACTCTCAAGCGCCTTGATGGTCTAGACCAGCACCACCGCGTGAGTGCGCAACAATTTTACACCTTCGAGCCGTCGACGGCGCTCGACGCGTCCGCGACGGCGCTCGGCGAGACGCGACCGTCCACCGCGACGGCGCGTACGAACGCGCGCATCGTCGTCGTCGCGTGCGCGTGCGCGTTCGCCGTCGCCGTAGCGACGACTCTTCGACGCGCGCGCGTCGCGCGACGAGCCGAGACCTACGGGTCGACGTACTAGTACCAATAATACAACAACGAACGATAATAATACAACAAACGAGCTTAGTCGACTAAGCGGACGCGTCCAAAGAACGAGCTGCGTCGACTAAGCGGACGCGTCCATGCGTTCGACGACGCTGTCCGTCGCCGCGGCGTCTCTCCGACGTTTACACATCGCCAACATCGCGTGCACGTTCGTCGTCATCGCCGCCCTCGCCGCCTTTTCCGTCATCCCGAAAAATGTCGCCAAGTTCACCACGTCGTACATCGATCGCAACTCGATCGCGCGCTCCGCGCCGCTCGACAAGATGAACAGTTCGCGTCCGCCGCGCGTCGCCCGCGCGAGCGCGCTCGCGTTCGCGAAGAACCACATCCTCGAGTTCGAATCCCTCAGCGCCTCCCCGTAGCACAGCTCAAACGATATCCGATTCCCCGTCGCCGCCCTCACCGCGCTCGCCGTAAACTTGTACCTCAACCGCCGCCCCGCGCCGACGCTCACCACGTCCGCGTGTTTATTCGCGCACGCGCTCGCGAACGCCCGCTCGCTCGTCGGTTCCAGCGCCAGCACGTCAAACTTCTCCAGATCCTCTCCCAGCGCGAGCATCGCGCGCCGCAGCTCTCCCGGCTCCCCGAACGCGATCGTGCACCGCGCCAGCGTCCCCGCGCCGTCCCGTCCCTCGCTTTCCCTCACCGCGCGCGTCCGCGCCTCGAGCGCCGCGCGCGCCGTCGCGCGCTGTCGCTTTGCATCGTCGCTCCCGTCCACGCGCGCGTCGATCGCGCACGTCCGGTACCCTGCGCGCGTCGTCGTCCGCGTCAGTCGCTTTTTCGCCCATCCATCCGCGCCTCCCCATCGCGCGTTCGCGTCGCGTGCACGACGCACCGAGCGCGCGCGCGCGGTCGAGCGCGCGCGCCGTCGTCGCCGCGATCGTCGCCGCGTCTCCCGCCGGCGCGCGCACCCGCGCGTCGCACGGCGCGCGCATGAACGCGTCGCGCGATGCCGAGGGCACGCGTCGCGCCGCCGCCGCCGCACACGACGACGCGCGCGACTCGACATGCCGCTCGCGCTCGCGCGCGGCGCGCCCGCGCTCGGCGCGACGCGATTCGCGCTCGAGCGACGCGAACGCGCGCGACGCGCCGGCGCGACGCGACGCGACGCGACGCCGCGCGCGATGGGGGCGATGGGCGCGACGCG
>Ga0257114_1000344_pt1 | contig 36203 bp, 66 predicted proteins | sample SI112_10mmetaG_FD_190149 | JGI IMG/M metagenome (GOLD analysis project Ga0257114, IMG submission 190149) | Marine microbial communities from Saanich Inlet, British Columbia, Canada - SI112_10m | ecosystem: Environmental > Aquatic > Marine > Inlet | place: Canada: British Columbia | collected...
TCCATTCGTAAACAAGAACCTTGTGCGTGACTTCAAGAGTATTGCAGGGATAGACAATAGTGGTAGGTATGCTATGATCTATAAGATTATGGTATCTATAGCAAGCAATGCTGTTGAGAAGCAGTATGCTATTACTGCAACTGAGATAGAAACTCTGTGTAGACAGATAGACAGAGACACTGGAAATAGATATGAGCACAGACCTTTACATGTAGAGGCAAACAACGCTCTAGAGTACGCATACAAGAATGGAGTTATATCATGAGTACTTTGCTAGACTTTTTAGATTCTGATGGTGAGTTAAAAGCAGGTAATCTTCCCGAAGAAGAATGGGTAAATATGCCTGAGTTCGTACAAGAGAAAGACGAACCATATGCAAAGATCATTGTTCGTTTTGAAACTAAAGAGGATCTTAAAGAGTTTGGTGAACTGATTGGACAGAAAGTTAATGTCAAGACAAAAAGTATTTGGCACCCAAGATTAGAGCATGGAAAAAATGCAGGACTACGGTGGATAGACGATGAGTAATATTACATTAATGAATGGCGATTGCCTAGTGAAACTACAAGAACTTGATGACAACAGCGTGGACAGTATCGTCACTGATCCACCCTATGGCATTGACTTTATGGGTAAGAAGTGGGATTACGATGTTCCATCTGTTGAGATTTGGGAGCAATGTCTACGTGTTCTAAAGCCCGGTGGTTATCTATTGGCATTTGCTGGAACACGAACACAACACCGCATGGCGGTTCGTATTGAAGATGCAGGTTTTGAAATTCGTGATATGATTGCATGGGTATATGGTTCTGGTTTCCCTAAGTCTCACAATATTGGAAAAAATGTTGATAAGACACTAGGTAATACAGAATGGGAAGGTTGGGGAACTGCACTCAAACCTGCACTAGAACCTATTACAGTTGCTAGAAAACCATTAGGAGAAAAGACTGTTGCCGCTAATGTCTTGAAGTATGGTACAGGTGGTATCAATATTGATGAAAGTCGAGTTCCTTCGTATGGAGATAAATTAGGCGGTGGCTCAAAAGATAAACATAACTTCGCTGATAAAGAGGGTTGGGATCGCCCTTGGATGCACGATGAAGAACATGTGAAGAAGAACAAAGAGAAGCAAGCTGCAAAAGTCGCAAAAGCGGAAACGCTTGGTCGTTTCCCTGCCAATCTTATTCACGATGGTTCTGAGGAAGTTACTGAGTTGTTCCCAAATAGTAAAAGTGGTTCAGTTAAAGAAGGTACTAACCAAGGATTTTCTAATGGTGGTAGTCAAATATATGGAACTTCTAAAGGTGTGGGTACTGAGAGGCATGGAAGTGAAGGTTCAGCCGCACGTTTCTTCTATGTTCCAAAGACATCTAAGAAAGATCGTAATGATGGACTAGAGAACTTTACACCAAAGGCTACAGCGTCTTCTGAGTTCAGACCAAACCATGCAGAGAAAGCAGACAACGGTGAAGATGGCAATCCATACGGGCGTTGGACACCCACACAGAATAACCACCCTACTGTAAAGCCTACAGACCTTATGCGTTATCTAGTGACTATGGTAACACCAGAAGGTGGTACAACCCTTGATCCGTTTATGGGTAGTGGTTCTACAGGACGTGGCGCAAAACTAGGTGGTTTTAACTTTATTGGTATTGAACTAGATCCAGACTACTTAGAGATTGCAAAAGCTAGAATAGATGCTATAATAGAAGAATCGACATTAGAAGAGTTCTTTGCATGAGAAATAAGTATCCTGTATATGTAGTTTCCAAGAACCGTTGGGATCAGTGCAAGACTGCAGAGCTTCTTGATAGACTTTCTGTGGACTATCATATCGTGGTTGAAGAAGATCAGCTAGACAGGTATGCAGAGCACTTTGATCGTGATAAGCTATTGGTTCTTGATAAAACATATCAGGATACTTATGATACGTTTGATGATTTGGGTGATACTAAGAGCAAGGGGCCAGGCGCTGCTAGAAACTTTGCATGGGATCATTCTATACAGACGTATGGTTCTAAATGGCATTGGGTTATGGATGACAACATCTATGACTTTCACCGTCTAAATAGGAACGTAAAGGTTGCGGTCAGAACACTGTCATGGTTCAGGGCTATGGAAGACTTCTGTGATAGGTACACTAATGTTGCTATTGCAGGACCAAACTATAGTAAGTTTTGTAAAGCAACTGATTGTGTACCACCACTTATCTTTAATACAAGAATATATTCGTGTCTACTAATACGTAATGATATTCCTTATAGATGGCGTGGTAGATATAACGAAGACACTGATCTGTCTTTAAGAGCATTAAAGGATGGTTGGTGTACTGTACAGTTCAATGCTTTTCTAGCTGACAAGGGTACGACTCAACGTGTTGGTGGTGGTAACACCAAAGAGTTCTACGCTGAAGAGGGTACGCTACCTAAGTCAGAAATGCTAAAGGAAATGCATCCTGATGTTACAGAAGTGGTTTGGAAGTTCAATCGGTGGCATCATCATGTTGACTATAGACCATTTAGAAAGAACCGACTAAGAAAGGTTGATAGTCTAGAATACTCTAAAGATCCTGAGTATGGCATGAAACTTATAGATATCGGTAGAGAAAACATTGGTAGGCGTACTATTGATGATTGTTGGGAGTAAGATATGTTACCAGATGAAATGGAAGCTGAGAAAAACAGAAAGGTGATTGTTTCTCTAGGTAAAACTATAGAGCTGTTACAGCAAAACGTAAGAGATTTACAAGAACAACTAAATGCTGCACATAAACGTATTACAGAACTGAAATCCAAATGAGAATTATTGCTGGTCCATGTCAACACGAAACATTAGAGCAATCGTTAGAGATTGCTAATGAGTGTAAGCGTGTATGCGATTCACTGAATATTGAATACATTTTTAAAGCATCATACGACAAAGCCAATAGAAGCCATATTGATGGGGTTCGTGGTAGAGGTATGATCAAGACTATACAGGACTTCTTAGAGATAAAGAAAACTTTTCCTTATGTTAAGATCCTCACTGATGTACATTCAGAAGATGAAATTCATATAGTCAAGGATTTCGTTGATGTAATACAAATACCTGCATTTTTATGTAGGCAGACAGACCTATTACTAACTGCTTGTTTAACAGGTAAGATTGTCAACATCAAGAAAGGTCAGTTCTTAGCGCCATGGGATATGCATGGTGTTCTCTCTAAGACAAAAGAAGCTGAAGAAGTATGGATCACAGAAAGAGGTACAAGTTTTGGATACAATACTTTGGTTGTTGATTTTACTGGGATTCAGTATATGCTTGACTATTACGATGTACCTGTTGTTTTTGATGCTACCCACGCTGTCCAAAAACCAGGAGGAAGGGGGAAATCGAGTGGCGGTAATCGTGATTACGTTCCAAGTCTTGCTCGTGCTGCCTCTGCTATGGGCGTTAAAAACTTCTTCCTAGAAGTACATGCAGACCCTGATAATGCTCCAAGTGATGGTCCTAATATGTTAAGGTTAGAAGATTTTGAAAGGACCGTAAATGACATCTACCGCTATTCTTATACCCGCTAGATATGGCAGCACACGTTTTCCGGGTAAGCCATTAGCTGAGTTAGATGGTGTTCCTATGATTAGGCGTGTGTATGACGCTTGTACAGCGTCTAAGATACCAACATACGTGCTTACTGATGATATGCGAATATACGAACTGTTTGGTCCTAACAAGTGTTGGATTGAACAAACAGATTACGATAATGGTACAGAACGATGTGCAGGAGCAATTAAGTCTTCTTTATTTGATAAGTATAATCAGTTTATAAATGTACAAGGTGACATGCCTGATGTAACTGTAGAGATGATTGAAAAAACTGTTTGGCATTTAAAAAACTATTCTGTTACTACCATGTGTGCTATGATGCCAAAGGAACAACAAAATGATCCTAATACTGTTAAGCTAGTAAGAGCTTCTGATAAATGTTTGTGGTTTGGAAGAGGTATGACAGGATATGGTGATTGGCACTTAGGAATCTATGGATACAAACGGAATGTACTAGAAATGTATCCTAGTTTGACAGGTACTCGTGAAGAGCGTATCGAAAAACTAGAGCAACTGCGTTGGTTAAAGAATGGATGGGATATCGGTGTATTGCCATGCGTGTTTAACGGAGTTGAAATTAATACACCAGAAGATGTGAGGATATGGAATGAAAGCAGGTGAGGATGTGATAAATGGCAACATTCGATAAGCACTTGTCAAATGCGTGGCGGCGTAACTGGAACAGGATGAATAGTTCTGAGGGCAGTTGGCACAAAGAATATATCGATGGTGGATATGATAAACGCATGTCATTCCCTGAGTTTAAAAAGATGAAACGAAAAAAAGCTAGGAAAAAATCATGAAAGCAGGTAAAGTATGGGGTACAACAGAACTTATTGAAGCCAATGGTGCTTTAGAGTTTCATCGTATTGAAATGGAAGAAGGTGGTGTATGTTCTAAACACTTGCATCGTTACAAGTGGAATGGATTCTATGTAGAGTCGGGTAAGATGCTTATTCGTACATGGCAACGTGACTATGATTTATGTGATGTTACGATTCTCAATGAAGGCGATTATCATAAGGTTAAGCCTGGTCTTTATCATCAGTTCGAATGCCTAGAAATGGGAGTTGCATACGAACTCTATTGGGCAGAGTTTAATCATAATGATATTGAACGTGAGACTGTTGGTTATCATATTGATGATATAGATGAAACTAAATCATGATAAAGTACATCTTTGATGTAGACGGTACACTAACACCTAGTAGATGCGAGATTGATATCGAGTTTCGTATGTGGTTCTCTAGGTTTGCAGAAGAGAATGACGTGTATCTTGTCACAGGATCTGATAGAGAAAAGACACTGGAACAGGTTGGAGAACTTATTTATAATAGGGCAAAGAAAGTCTATCAGTGTAGTGGTAATGATGTTTGGATCAAAGAAGCTAGAATAAAAACAGTCGAGTTTAATATAAGTAAAGAACTAGAAGAAGCTTTGATGCAAAAGGTTTCTTCTAGCAAGTTTTATGAGAAGACAGGAAAGCATATAGAAAAGCGTGATGGCCTTGTCAACTTTAGTATCTGTGGTAGAGGTTGTAGTACGCAGACTAGGGAAATGTATAAGCAATGGGATGAGCATAAGCAAGAACGTTCCTATCTTGTAGAAAAACTTAACTGTAAATGGGAAGATTATGAATTCAAGGTTGCGGGTGAGACAGGTATAGATATTACCGCCAAAGGATTTAATAAATCTCAGATATTGACAGACTTCTCTGATCATGATATAATATGGTTCTTTGGAGATAAAACTTCGTTTGGTGGAAATGATCATGAGATAGCAGTAGCAGTTTCAGATCGTCTTGGAATAAATAAAGTATTTACGGTGGATAGTTGGCAACATACATGGAACATTCTAAAAGCAAAGTAGGTATCACGTTCAGCACATTTGACCTGCTTCATGCAGGTCATATCGCTATGTTACGTGAAGCCAAAGATCAATGCGACTATCTTATATGTGGTTTGCAAGTAGATCCATCCTTTGACAGAGATGAAAAGAACTCACCTGTTCAAAGTCTAGTTGAAAGATGGACTCAACTACAGGGTGTTAAGTATGTGGATGAAATAATCCCCTATGAATCTGAAAAAGATTTAGAAGACATCTTGCAATTGTTTGAAATACATGTTAGAATAATCGGAGAAGAGTATAAAGATACTACCTTTACAGGCAGAAAGACATGTGCCAAAAGAGGTATCGAAATACACTACAACAAAAGAGATCATAGATTTTCCTCTACTGACTTGAGGGAAAGAGTATATAACAAAGAGCTTATGAAGGATATAGAAGATGAAAGAACCTGAACTGCAACCTGTAGTAAAACGCAGAGAGCAAAACTTTAAACTAGGTATTATTGGACATGGCTTTGTAGGTAAAGCCGTTGACTATATTTTCTCTACAAACTCTGTTGAGAAGTTTATTGTAGATCCAAAGATTAGTGATAGCACACTACAAGATCTTTGTGCATGGCAACCAAACTGTGTGTTCATTTGCTTACCCACACCTGCATCTGATGACGGTGGCATTGATACTAAGGCTATTGATGATGCTGTAATGCGTTTAGTAAATCAGACTGATGCATTTATTGTAATCAAATCAACTGTCACACCTGATGTTATTGATCGTTTATCACGTATCGATGGACGTATTGTTTATGAGCCTGAGTTCTTAAATGAGAGTAATGCCAAAGAAGGTATGACTAATGCACGTTATAGAATCTTTGGTGTACAGCAGCAGGAAGCAGCATCCCACTTAGAAGGATTATACAACTACTTCTCTTTGGCTAACCCTGCACAGACTATCACCATGTCTCCTGTAGAAGCTTCATTCTTCAAATACACTGTGAACAACTATCTTGCTATGAAGGTTACATTCATGAACCAACTCAAGAAAGTTATGGATGATTTTGGCGGTAGTTATAATCAGTTGTCACGTGCGTTGATGGCAGATCAGCGTATTGGTCATAGTCATATGAAGATCCCTGGTCATGATGGACGTGATGGTTTTGGTGGAGCATGTTTTCCAAAAGACCTGTCTGCATTTATTAACTTTATTGATAATAAAACTGATCAGTCTTCTGAGATTTGGCAAGTAGTGCAAAATCTAAACAATGAGATACGTAGTGAATACGATTTAAACGATAGAGAAAGAGAACAAAATGTCAATTATGGACAAACTGAAGAAGAACAGCAAGATCAAGACAACGGAAGTTCTGACTAAATCTAAGTTCTTTAACGAAAAAGAGATGGTTCCTACAAACGTGCCTATGATGAATGTGGCACTATCTGGTTCTGTTGATGGTGGGCTATCTTCAGGTCTAACAGTTCTTGCAGGACCATCTAAGCATTTTAAAACATCCTTTGCTCTGATGATGGCTTCGTCATATCTAAAAGCAAAACCCAATGCTGTGATGATTTTTTATGACTCAGAGTTTGGTTCACCTCAGGCATACTTTGATCAGTTTGATGTGGATACAAGTCGTGTGCTGCATGTACCTATTACCAATGTAGAAGAATTAAAGTTTGATCTAGTTGCTCAGTTAGAAGGTCTTGATCGTGATGATGATGTTATTATTATTATCGACTCTATTGGTAACTTGGCTTCTAAAAAAGAACTAGAAGATGCAAAGGATGAGAAGTCAGTTGCAGACATGTCACGTGCCAAAGCATTTAAGAGCTTGTTCCGCATGACTACACCATACTTGACTATGAAAAACATTCCAATGATTGCAATCAATCACACGTATAAAGAGATTGGATTGTTTCCAAAGGATGTTGTATCTGGTGGTACGGGTATCTACTATAGTGCAGATAACATTTGGATTATTGGTAGACAGCAAGATAAAAAAGGAACTGAAATACAAGGATATCATTTTGTTATCAACGTGGATAAAAGTAGATTTGTTAAAGAGAAGTCAAAGATTCCTATCACTGTGTCTTGGGATGGTGGTGTCAAACATTATTCTGGCCTTCTCGATTGTGCTCTTGCTGGTGGTTATGCTACTAAGCCTTCCAATGGCTGGTATGCTGTGGTTGATCAGAAAACTGGAGAGCTTGGACCTAAAGTACGGTACGATGCCACTCTTGATGAATCTTTCTGGAATCCAATCTTTGCTGAAACAGATTTTAAAGATTTCTTAAAGAAGCAATATCAGATTGGTCATAAATCACTAGTAGATATGGATGAGATTGTGGTTGAGGAAGTGACACAGTGAAACAAAATATTGACTACGAACTTATCCCCGGGAATAATGATCATTGGAACATCAGAATTAAGACAGGTTATTACATAGAAACAGTATTTAATTTTGGTGAACTTAAGGTCGGAGAAGATGGTGAGACACTAACATTTACGTCAGATGTTGTGTCTGACGTTCTTGGTGAGGATTGGAAACCTCATGAAGATATTGATTGGCATCATACCACAGGAGAAATATTGTATGACATACTAGAACAACAGGTAGCTAAGACTGAAGATGAACAAACGGATTAACACTAAAGACCCTTTTTCATACCGTGGTGATCTTCCACTTAAAGGTATTAACGGACAAGCCTTTAAGCATTTCGATGTTGATGCTGATATGTCAAGGATTGATGAAGAAGTCTGTAGAGCACTAGCCAAAGCTGATTTAGACTTTATACCAAATGTGTATGGAGATAAGCCACCAGATTTCCCTGATGAAAAGGGTAGGCCACCTCTTGAAGATCCGACTATACCTAATCAGGAAGGCATGAGTACTCAGGAAAGTAGAAAGTATCGTATTTTTAAAAGAAAGATTGATATACCTTGGGCATGGGCTATTCCACTAAAGCCTAATAGGTTTAAGACTAGAGATCAAGATATTACTCCTTGGGCAAGTATTGCAGATCAGATACCTTACACTAAGCACGTGATTGAAAATAAAATGCCTTTTAGTGAAGTTGGTAGGGTTATGGTATATGGATCATGGGCAGGGTCTTCTGTTCCTTGTCATATAGATGAGCCTGATGGTCCATATAAACTTCATATCAACTTTAATCCGGGACATTATAGACCTGTTTATGTGTGGAATCCAATCACTAAAAAGAAAATATATAAACCTAAAGATCATATTTTCTATACATTTAATATATTAGATTATCATGGGGTTGACGCTGTTCCACATTTCAGCTATACTATAAGAGTCGATGGAAAGTCAAAATAATGGTTAGTGTATGATAAATTTAGAACAAGTAATACTACGTCACCTATTAACAGATGAGCCTTACATGCGTAAGGTTCTTCCTTTTATAAAACCTGAGTACTTTCAAGGTGTATATAATCAACTATTTAAACAGATTGCGAAGTATGTGGCTAAGTATAATAAGCTTCCTACTCAAGAAAGCTTAAAAATTGATATTGATCAGAGTGAAAAGTTTAATCCTGATCAGTATACTGCTGCACTTGAAATACTTCCAGTCATCTTTGATAAAGAAACTGCCAAGGCCAATGATAAGTGGTTAGCAGATAATACTGAGAAGTGGTGTCAGGATAGAGCGATACATAATGCTATTATGGAGTCTATCTCCATCATTGATGGTAAGCATAAGGAGCTTACTAAGAACGCACTACCTGATCTGTTGACTAAAGCCTTGGCAGTTTCTTTTGATGCAAATATTGGACACGACTATGTGGACAATGTTTCAGATCGTTATGACTTCTATCATGAGCAAGAAGAACGCATTCCATTCGATTTAGAGTATTTCAATAAGATCACTAAAGGTGGATTGCCTAACAAAACCCTGAACGTTGCACTAGCAGGTACAGGTGTGGGTAAATCTTTGTTCATGTGTCATGTTGCTGCTGATGCTATGACACAAGGTCGCAATGTGCTATATATTACAATGGAAATGGCAGAAGAACGTATTGCTGAACGCATTGATGCAAACCTATTAGACATACCTCTTGATCAACTAGAAACTCTATCAAAAGAAATGCTAGTAGACAAAGTGCATAATATTGCAGGTAAAAATAATGGTAAACTTATTGTAAAAGAATATCCAACAGGTTCAGCACATACAGGTCACTTTAGAGCATTATTGAATGAGCTTAAGTTGAAGAAAGACTTTGTACCTGAGATGATCTTCATTGACTATCTCAACATATGTGCATCTAGTCGAATGAAAGGCATGGGGGGATCAATCAATTCGTATACTTATATTAAGGCTATTGCAGAAGAACTACGTGGACTCGCAGTCGAGTTCGAAGTACCGATTATCACTGCAACGCAAACGACTCGTAGTGGTTACTCTAACTCAGATGTTGGGCTTGAAGACACGAGCGAGTCTTTTGGACTACCCGCAACAGCCGACTTGATGTTTGCTTTGATTTCAAGTGAAGAGCTAGAGTCACTTGGTCAGATCATGGTGAAGCAACTCAAGAATAGGTACAATGATCCTAGTAGCAATAAAAGGTTTGTAGTTGGTGTTGACAGATCAAAGATGAAGTTGTTTGATGTTGATGATGCTGAAGGTGGACTAATAGATGATACAGCAACCTTTGATAAAACAGACACTGCTGAACGATTTAAAGATTTTAAGATGGAGTAAATAATGGCACTAAAAGGTTTAACGTTTAAGAAGAAGACAAGTATAGGTAAACGCAATGTGAAGATGTCTTCTATGAATAAGAGTAAAAAGCGTAGTTACAAAAAGAATCGGGGTCAAGGTTAATGAGGGCGAGACTTATATCATATAGTCAACCAGTAAGACATGTTCACTCAGGTGATCTTGGTATTATGGGTTTGGATAACATTCAAGACTTAATTGCATATTGTGCTAGAGTTTCTAATCCTTCAAATCAGGCGAATACTAAAACCACACCAAAGTTGTTAGACTATTTGATCAAGTATAAACACTGGTCACCATTCGAAATGGCTTCTATTTGCATTGAAGTTGAAACTACACGTGATATTGCTAGACAGTTTTTGAGGCACCGTTCATTTTCATTTCAAGAGTTTTCCCAAAGATACGCTGATATTAGAGACCTAGATAATAGTGTTGTAATCAGAAAGGCAAGATTACAAGACCCTAAAAATAGACAGGCCAGTGTTATTACGGACAATACTAGCTTACATATTGCTTGGGAACAACATCAACGCAACGTATGGAATTCTGCCATGCAAGCATATGAGTGGGCAATCGAAAATGGAATCGCAAAAGAACAAGCAAGATCGGTACTACCAGAAGGTAATACGATCAGTAGGTTATATGTTAATGGTACTGTTCGCTCCTGGATACATTATGTCGAGTTACGTTCAGCTAATGGGACTCAAAAGGAACACGCAGACTTGGCGGTGGAAATTGCCAGAGGAATAAGTGATATATATCCAAAAGTAATGGAGTTTGTAGATGACGGAACTAGTACTTCGTAATCAAAGTATACTTGATCATCTAGAGTATGTAAAATCAACTATCGTTAAGAACCAACATGTTTTTAACGATAGTAATGCTTTATACTCTCCATCTGATGCAATAACTGACGGTGAGAAATATTTATCTTTAGATTATCTTAAAAAGCACATGAATAATCCTGAGGGCGCAAATCATCCTATGGAGCATTATTCTAATCCAGTTGAACACGCCCATATAGAAAACCCTGATAACAAAGAGTTAGAAGGAATTTTCAAGTTTTCAAGAGTCGAACTTATACAAGAACTTGGTGCAAACGATAATGCAGTTTTTCTATACTATCCTAAAGGGGGCTTTGTTGGTTGGCACACTAACGAAGCCAACTCAGGATATCAGTTTATATTTTCTTGGTCTGAAAAAGGTGATGGATATTTTCAATACTATGATAAGAAAACTCAAAAGGTTGTAAGAATAGAAGACAAGGCAGGATGGCAAGCTAGATACTATCACTTTGGTAAAGATGAACCTGATCATTGTTGGCATTCAGCATATACTAATGTACCACGTATTACTATTTGTGTTCTCTTTAGATGGTGGGATAAGCCACATTTAAAAGATCAAATCTTGGCTATGAAAGATCAACTCATAGAAGAAATAGAATCGGAGATTTAAATGGGCAAAAAACTTTCGACATATTATCATGACAATGAAGAAGAATATTGTGAAGTACATATTGACTTAAAAGAAGAACTATTGTATATTAAGTACTATAAGATCGATTCGTCTAAGTGGTATCATCAAGAAGATTTTCGTGGTAAGGCTATGCGATATGTTGAAGATGCTGCTGAGAATTGGGCTTTAGGTATAAAACGAATAGATCCACAGTATGAAGGAACTTTACTTTGACAGATATGGTAAACTCGCCATCACATTATGCTAGTACTGATATTGAAGCGATTGATGCTATTGAGGCTATGACAAAAACTATGTCGGGAGCCATTGCACCACACGCTGCAAATGTCCTAAAATATGTGTGGCGTTGTGAACGTAAGAACGGCCTTGAGGATATTGACAAGGCACTTTGGTATTTAAACAGAATGAGAGATAGGTGGGTAGAGACACATCCATGACTAATGTATTTAAAGATATTGACACGTTCCAAGAAGCATGTGATCAACAACCATCACCCGAAAACTACAAGATGTATTTGACTCTGATTGATGAAGAGATGGATGAGTTATTAGAAGCTGTTGCTGCAGACGATAAGGTCGAACAGCTTGATGCTTTGATTGATATCCTTGTTGTTACTATTGGTGCTATTAGGGCAGGTGGTATGAACGGTGAGGGTGCATGGAAAGAAGTCATGGATACAAACTTTGCAAAGATTGATAAGGAAACTGGCAAGGTGCGTAAGCGTGAAGACGGTAAGGTTCTCAAACCTGAGGGTTGGAAGGAACCACAACTTGAAGACTTCTTATATTGGAGTTAGAAATAAAGGGGGTTGACAACCCTCTTTTTTTATGCTAGTTTGATTCTGTAACATGAAAGGTTTATATTATGATTCTACTTGATGCTAAGAGTTTTGAAGATCGTTGCGACACTTTGCTAGAGAGCCGTGGTATCTCAGGCCATACGGCTGCAGATCGTTTTTGTTCTGATTTTAAAGCATACATGTTTTACTTTCACTACAAGGGTATAGGTGATGCAAACCATACAATGAGTCTTCTAGAAAATGATGACAATCTTACAGATTCAAATATACTCAATACAAACTTTCGTTGTACACTAAATGCTCTGATCAGTGGACCTTTACGGTGTGATCCTTTGTTCATGGCTATATTCCCTATTCTTATGGACAACAACGGTAAAGGTATTGGTGCTGCAGAACTAGCATTACCTCTTATCTTTAGTGACTATCGTTTTGCAAATAAGAGTGATGGTGTTTTTGGTGAAGATAATAAAGTTGAAATCAAAAAGAATGGCGCTAGTCTGAAGCCTGTCAAGTCAGGTATCACTCACAAGGGTTTGGTTGATACACTAAATAAAAAGTATTTCAATGGTACTCAACCCGGTATGCGTGATAAGAAAAAGTTTGCTGCCCATATTGCTCAAGTAAAAGATAGTTCAGTCTATGCTGATTACTTTGCAGAACTTTATGTCGGTTGTGACACTACTGAGCTTGCGGCCCATGCACAAGTGTGCTATGATGATCCTGAAGCTTTCAACACTGCAGTTGGTGAGTTTGCATTGGCACAATATCAGTCGGTTGACGATTGGAACAATATCATATATATTGACCATAAGAAGTTAGAGATTGTGAACATTGCAGATACTTCAGATGTTTCAAAGTTAGGACTAAAGTTTACTCCTAAGTTTGTGCGGAAAGGTGATACACAAGCTATTGCAGACGGTTATGTTAACGTAAGGATTTAATATGAAGCCACTATACATGTGGGCAGGGGGAAAGAACAAGATGATCCCCAAGTACCTAGAAACACCTAATATTCCTAAGACAGGCTACGACACTTTTGTCGAGCCTTTCTTTGGTGGTGGGGCTATGACTATATGGATATATAAAAATTGTCCTGATGTTAAGAGATTTGTAATCAATGATGTCAAGCATGAGATCATGGGGATATACAAGGCAATCAAAGAAGACTGTGAGTTGTTCTTAAAACGAATGGACGAACTCAGTGCTTTATACTTACCTTTGGACAAGGAAGGGCGTAAAGCTTTCTACTATAATCTTAGGACAGAATACACTACAGATTGGACAAAGTGGTCATACACTGTAGAATCTGCTACGCTATACTTTCTTATGAAAACTGCATTTAACGGTATCTGGCAGAGCACACAAGCCGCACAGGGAAGGTTTGCTACTCCCTGTGGATTACTCAACCAAAAAGACACTGTATACGATAAAGAGAATGTTTTAGAGTGGAATAAGTTTCTTCAGTTGGCAGATCTGTATCATACTGATTGGCGTAGTGCATGTGCAAATATTAGAGGCAAAGCATTCTACTTTATGGACCCGCCCTATAGAGATAGCTTTACTTCCTATGGTGGAGTGTTCAATGATATAGAGCATACAAAACTGATAGATTTCTGTAAGCAAAGAGATAAGCAAGGTGATCTTGTATTCTATTGTAATAGGGATGACTCAGGTGATGGTTTCTTTGATGCCAACAAAGGTTCGTTATCAACTCAAAACTACGATATAAAATATACTGCAGGTAGACGTAAGACTAATGACGATGGTACTAAGAGCGCCAAGGCAGCAAAAGAGATTTTACTATATAGTTCTAGGTTAGCACCAATAACACTATGTTAGGAAATCGATATGTATACAGTAGAGATGGATCTAGATGAAATAGAGATTACTGTATTAGATGATACAGGAAGGTGCGAAGATGTTAAAGTCTTCTCATATGATGAAACTCTTTATATAAGACAGTTCAATGAAAAAAGAAATAAATGGGATTTGATCGTAATGACTCCTGAGATGTATGCGGAGCTTATGGAAGCGTGGCAATCTCCCGAAGGATCATTCGTAACTAATCTTTCTAGAAGTTTTTAGCTACCATCTACCTTGGGAGACACCTAACCAATATATAACACCGCACATTGTAGCTACAGCTAAAAGTGTCAATAAGATGCCGACAATCCAAGCAATAATATTCTCTTTCATCTCTTGAGCAGCATATACAGCTTCTTTCTGTTCTTTTCTCATTACGCCTTCTAGGTGTACTATTTCTCGCCATGCAGATGGACCATATACGGCTGAAATATAACTGCGTAATTCTTCACGCATCTCATCGGCCTTCTTTTTGTGAATCCAAACTTCCATAGCATTAGCCTGAATACCGCCACCAAGCTTTTTATACCAAGGTGGTTTGTCAGCTTTTGCAGCAGCAAAATCTAAATCAGATATCGCTTTACCCCATTGTCCTAGTTGCCCAGCCATATCTTGAATATCTTTGCCAGTGGATATCATTGTCTTGATAGAATTAAACGCACCTGTAGCTAAACCGATAGCCGTTATTGGATCTATCATACTCGTTCTCCTATTCCTTCAAACCTATTTATAAAAAAGAGGCTTGACATTAAGATAAAAATGTCGTATAGTGATTCTATGATGAGAACAGTACACTACGTAGGTTTCAGAGGTGATGAGTATGCGAGAGCGCATAGGATCTTTGGTGGACCTGTAATGATACACAGAGACTATGATGATAGAGTTTTCTCCGAAGTCGGAGATAGTGACGTAGTTATCTTTGGTCCAAAATACAAGTATTGCCCTTATGTATGGGATGCAAGTGCTGTAGATAAGAGGTACACACATTGAACCATTTAACTAAACATATGAAATGGAGTAGTCTATATGAGTAATCAACGTGCAGGTAAATGGAAACCAGCAGCTATGTCTGATGGTAACAATGACATGAAGTTACGCAACTTCTTTCGTACAGCCGCAAAGGTTGTAGAAGAAGACACTGATGCACAGTTCTTCTTTGAGCAAATCGTTGAGCACATCAATGGTGGTGGTAATCTTCTTACGGATGACCCTGTAGCCATCCGTAGGATCTTGGGTGCTTAGTCTCCTTTAGGAGCCTTACCTTTTGAGTATGCCTGTGCGCCAAAGAACGCAGCTACCAAACCTGCAATAGCAACAAAGTAAGTCGGGGCAATATCTCCGACTATTTTTGCAGCACTTTCAATACCTAGCACAGATGTAATCATAATGAGTACAGGGTAAAGAAGCATGCCCCACAGAGCGAACCATGCCATAGATCTAATCTGATCTTCCTTGGCATCTTCGTTCTCTTGCATCTTCTTTTTGTGTTCCCACTCTGCTATTTCCTTGGCACGTGCCATTTCTTCATCAGTGATAACACCATCCCCATCTGCATCTAGATGAGCATAGATGCTATCAGCTTGCATCATTTTAGCTTCTTGTTTTTTAGACTCTTTAGTTGCCATTTCTACTCCAAACGCATTTTGGTCAGCCATTAGATTCCTCAATGACTAATACTTCTTGTGACGAACCGCCACCTGCCATTACAGCTTCGCTAAACTCTGCTGCTGCCCAAGTCATTACAAGTATTCCGACTAGCCCAATAGCCACCCATTTCATCTTCATATCATCTACGATCATCTTAATGCCGATCATCTCGTTTCCTAGAACTCTAAACTGCAGTTCCATTTTTCCCTCAGGGGTATCTTCATCTCTAACTACATTAGGTAATTTTTCTTCAGCCATTTCATTCTCCTACATATTTTTATTATTTATAAAAAAAGGCTCTTGACATTAGGATAAATATGAAGTATAGTAGATTCGTAATGAGCAAAAAAACAAACATAATAAGCGGATTAATGTCCATGGCAGTATTAACAGGTGTTGTTGCTGCAGCTATCATGAGCGTACCTATTGTAGATGTTAAAGAGCATGAATGTCTTGCCTTGAACGTCTATCATGAATCTAGAGGTGAACGTGTAGAAGGTCAGATAGCTGTTGCCCAAGTCACGATCAATCGTGTAAATCATAAAGAGTGGCCTTCTTCTATTTGCGAAGTAGTTTACCAACCATATCAGTTTAGTTGGACCCATCTAATTAAAGACCCATCTCCAATAGAAGCTAAAGCGTGGAATAGCGCCAAAGTTATTGCTAGAGATGTTATGATAGGCAATGTCGAAGATCCTAGTTTAGGGGCAGTCTTCTATCATGCAAATTGGGTAAACCCTGATTGGGCAGATCAAATGGATCTATCTAAGGTTATTGGTAATCATTTATTTTATACATGGGATGGAGTTTGGGATGACTGATACGGTTCCTATTGAACTAGAATGTTGGATGCTGAAATGGGGTATACTGTCTACAGAAGATAGATATAGTATATACGGTAGCAACGCTGATGTTGTATGGCCTGAGGTCAAAGAAGATTTAACTAAAGTATCAAAAGGATGGAAACCAAGTTATGACGGAGAAGAACCACCCTTCTGATATGTTTGTATCTCCTTGTCAAAGCAAATGTCAACTAGATGCTTTTACAGGTGAGTGTATAGGATGTGGCAGAACTTCGAAAGAGATTGCCACATGGACTAGAATGACGCACTATGAGCGTATGCAAGTAATGAAAAGGCTTGGCTATGGAAAACGAACTACAACGCAAAATAGAATGGCTAGAGAAGCGGCACGAAGAAACGCACTTAACGGTAGAAAGGATTGAGCAAGATCGTAGGCTTGATCGAAGTACCAAGGCACAAACCCTCCTTCGACAAGCTAAAAAAGAAAAGCTTAGATTGAAGGATCATATTGCATGGATGAAAAAACTAGAAAAGAAGCTAATCGACTAAACTGGATAGTCAAGGGAATGCTTATTCCTGAATCTGAAAGTGACTTTGTTGTAGAACAAATACATCATTCTTATTTCAAAAGAAAATGGGGTAACCATGAGAATGGAGTTCACGAAGAAGGTTTTGAAGAAGCGTATGAAGCTAGAAGAGCGGAAAAGGGGTAAGTGGGTACTTTTAGACAGTAACAATAAAGTTATTGTAATAACAACTGATAAAAATATCATAAAACGTATTGTATCTAAATAGGACTAAAAATGAAAAACGAAGGAAAGAAACTTTGGAAAAAGGTAAAGAAAATGGATCTAGGTAATCCTGCAATCACGGCTCTAGTAGGGCTTGTTATTTTTTATATCGGACTTAAAACATTCTCAGGTGGAATGAAGTCTATGGGTAATATGGAACATCTAACTTGGTTTCTTGGTAATCCTTTGTACATGTTCTTTGGTGGGATAGCTATGACATTATTGTGGCAGTCATCATCATTATCTACTACTGCTATCATTGCATTAGTCGCATCAGGTGCCTTACCACTTCCTGCTGCCATTGCCTGTGTTCTTGGAGCAAACCTTGGTACAACAGGAACCATTTGGTTAGCAGGATTATTCGTATCAGATGGTATGCCAAAAGGAGACACACTTAGGATTGCTATGGCACATACTGGTATGAACTTATTGATGGCATTAATGCTATTGCCTTTCGTAGGACGCATTGCTCAACTTCTAGCACGTGTGACATAATAGCCACATAAAATAATAAGCTAAAAGGGGGGTTGACTATACTCCCCTTTTTTGATATAAGTATATCTGTAAACGTTGAAGCAACGTAGACACATACTGGACCTGGGGGCGGTACCCAGCAGCTCCACCATAAGCACATTTGGAGATACAGTGAAGACACGTATTAAAATGATTAGCGGCGATGAGTTTGATGCTCTAAGCAAAAAGGCTAAGAAATACTTTCATTGGAAACCAGGTGAACGTAAGAAGATTAAGCGTGGTTATAACAAAAGACTTCGCAAGTGTGCTTATGATGGGGCTGAAATAGGATCGACAGGTGTGAAAGTGAAGTAGAGTTTACCGTGGTGACTGACGATATTAGGTCAAACAAACTAAATGCAAACGATAATTTTGCACCATCTGGTTACGCACTAGCTGCCTAACACAGGGGGTTGGCTACTTACCTAGCAACAGAAAAGTAGCAGATTAACAACTAAGGGAACGAAACATATGGAAATTCTAACAAAGGTAAAATCGTGGGCAAGCAATCTCGCTGATGTAGGTATCAGCATTGCAGCTTTGATGATCGTAGTAGAAGTACTAGGTCTTGGAGCTATCCCATTTTTCCCTGAAACAAGTGTAGTCGCTAATGTAAGCGGTATGCTTGGCACTCTAGGCGCTGAAGGTCTAATGGGCTTGATCGCTATCTGGGTTCTATATGCTATCTGGAACAGATCACAAACTTAAAATAAGGAAAGAAAAATAATGAAAATTGCAGCAATCACAGCAGCAGCACTATTAGCAGCAACATCAGTCTCAGCAAATGAGATTGGCGCAACAGGCATCACTTGGGGTGTAGAAACAGAAGCAGCATTCACAATCAATGATGCGGCTGGTAATTCAGTAGAGGATTTCGGTGTAAAGATTACTCCTGAAATCGGATACACAATGTTCGGTATCGGTCTTACTGCTGATATGGATCTGCCTGTGTATAACAACGAAGAGTTCAAGCTTGATGAAGCTTTCGACAACACGAAAATCAACTTGGGTGCAACATACGAGTTGTTTGGTGGACTTGAGTTGTTTGGCGAAACAACATGGGATGTAGACGCATCTGATGCGGTAAGCTCAAAAGTAGGTGCTACCTTCGCCTTTTGATATGCTATATACTTAGGGTCACTACTTAATAAGTGCGTGAGGGGCCATGGTTAGCCCCTCTTTTCAATTTAGAGGTATATGATGCACATAGAAGTACTAGAAGAAATAGACCATCAAAAGATTATATCAGAGGCTAACACAGTCAAAGTGATGTTGGAAAAAGGATGGTCTAATATTGGTCAAGTAGGAATCCAAGGACACAAGCCAAACCTAGATCCTATGACTGAATACAAATCTTCTATTGGTAGAGTAAGCAAGTTGCAATACCCTGAAACTTACTTCAAATACTCTTTGTTTGAGATCCCAACTATAAACAGATTGATGGAAAAGTACGGGATGTTACGTACAAGGATTATGCAGAGTACTCCAAAGACTTGCCTGTCATTTCATCAAGATATGAGCAAGCGCATACACATACCTCTCATAACAAACGATGATTGTATGATGATAATAGAAGATAGGATTTATAACCTTGAAGTCGGGAAAGTATATTTAACAAACACAACTCTACGTCATACTGCAGTAAATGCATCTATGAATTCTAGAGTTCATATAGTAGGATGTGTTTATAGCTAGGAGATTATTATGCTAAAGAAAATAGCGTTAGCGTTAGGGCTAATGACAACAACAGCAAATGCGGATATGATACAGATACAGGTTCCTTGTGATCCTTCGCCAGTAGTGTATGACTTAATGAGAGTGTATAAGAATGGGTTGCTTCTTCAGGGGCAAGGTACTATTAAGTCTGAAAATGGTGACGTATTCACTTCTGCTACACAGATTTTTATCAATCAAGATACAGGAACTATGGCAGTTATTATCAGTTTTCCAAATGAAGATAAGCCACCCATGTCTTGTTTGATAATCGCAGGGTCTAAGTTTGAACCTTATGGTGGACCGCAACCTTGGGATAAAAAGAAAGAAGATCTCTAATGTGGGTTTTGTTGTTTGTATATCTTTATGATACAGTTCCGTATGTAGAAGTACACAGTCAACATACTTCTATGATAAAATGTTTTCAAGCTAGAGAAGCTTTGGGCGCAGAGTTATCAGGTAAACCAGGTTACTTTCCTGATGGTCAACAAGCTTTGTGTGTTAGAAAAGTATAAATAGGAATAAATAGGGAGATTATATAATGCTTAGAATGGTTATTATGATAGTTGCGTTTGTTGCCGCATGTGCTCCTGCACACGCACAAGAAGCTACTGATGATGTTATCTACACAGATAATAATAATACGAGTACTGTGGATTCTAGATCCGACTCAACAACTAAAGTAATCTCTCCACCACCTTCTGCTATTTCTCCCTCTATCAATAGTGCCAACTCTGATCTTTGTACTGTTGGTGTATCGGGGGCAGTGCAAACTCAGATACTAGGTTTCTCTACAGGTCAAACCGTAAGGGATATGAACTGTGAAAAACTAAAAAATGCTAAGACTCTTTATGACATGGGCATGAAAGTTGCAGCAGTTTCTGTGATGTGTGGAGATCCTAGAGTATTTGATGCGATGATGAATGCAGGTACTCCTTGTCCATATGATGGTATGGTTGGAGAGGAAGCAAAAGCGGCATGGCTTGCCAATAAAGAAAATCAACCTACTGAGGTAGGAGAAAAGAAAGGTCTAGATCTAAGTGAAGACGAAAAGTCAACTCTTTGGGGCAGTGGCGTTGTTGCTGGTCTCTTCTTCTTACTGTTACTCTGATGTAACGTATGGAGTAACCAACAACGCAGCAATCAATGGACTATCTTGGTCTATGGGTACAGTCTTACCAGACTCGTCTGCACCCTATGCAAGTCTTGACATTAATGGATTAACTTACCAATACACTATGGAAAAAGATCCTACTTCTGATGCAAAGGTTCACGTGAGAAATGAAGATGCTATAAATGGTGGGTATGTTTTCGAAGAGACTGATGATTGGTCGGGAAGACATGGTGCAACCATTCGTAAGTATTTTAGGTTTCCATGGAGTAGTTCAATGTATTGGGGTGATGGTGAGTTTGCCTTAGAGGGTGAAGGTGAAGTCAAAGATCCCATCATGCTATATAACTATCGACTAGATATCGATGAACAAATGATGAAGTGTATGAACCCTCTTGCAGATCCAAGTTGTCCTGGTTTTGCAGAGGCTTTGGCAAAATACCTAGAAAACTTACAGGAGCCTAGTACTGACGATCCTTTTTACAATGAGTGGGTACAGGCTAATCTTTCTTTAAATGAACAAGGTGAGGAAGACGATTTAGAGACTGAAGATAATACTAGGGATCAAGAGGAAGAAGAGGGGCAGACGCTTCAAGCACGATTAGGTGGTGACACTACAATAGAAAAACTTAATACAAGTAAACAAGATAGTATGTTGGCAGAGTTAACATCAGTTGCTAACCTACAGCCATATTATCAGGTGAATATTGACGGTAAAGAGTACGAAGATGTTTTAGTTCTACAAGATAATGTTATATCCGATAATAGAAGAGCGTTGAGTAATTTAGCATCTGATGCTAATCATAGAAAGATGGTTCGCTCACAGTATGATAGAGAACAATAAAGGAATAAAAATAATGTTCAAATCTATTTTAACAATGAGTAGTATAGCACTAATGACTACTGTAGCATTCGCAGAAAGCACTCCTATTATAGGCAACGTGTCATCAAAGTGTACAATCTGGACAGACACTGCAGGTGTTTATGGTAACCCAACTCCTGATAATCTGAGCACTGCTTCAGGTGATGGTGGTGTGCAGCCTGTCATTAGGTATGATGTATCCATTGCAGACTACTATACTGCAAAAATATCTTGGCCTAACACATTTTCATCAAGCCCAAGTCTAGCAGACTCTCTTACATGGGATGGTGAAATAGAAGTGCATAATACTTCAGATGCAGGTATGTCAGGGTATGAAGCGGCAAAGGTAGAGTATGATAATCATACTGAATATGATCTTAGCGTAGCAGGTTCTACGTGGTTTAAAGTCACTTCAACAGTTGACTATGGACAAGGCAAATCATTGCCCGGTGGTGAATATACTGCAAATGTAACTGCTGAGTGCATTGCAGACTAAATATGAAGTATTTTATTATTGCTTTGTTATATGCCTCTGCAGTTAATAGTCATGAGTTTACTCCAACTTACCCTAAGTTCACATCATCTTATGTAGACAATGTTGTGACAACAAGAATGAAGTTGTTTAACAAAAGAAGGGAGATTTTATATTATGAGATTGGTGTCTTTGATGTAGAGTGGAATCCACTTTCATTTGCTTCTGAGACAAAAATAGTTAATGTTGAATATTTAGGTACAAAGAGTATAGATATATACATAAAGAACACTGATTTGGATAGAGTAGAATATATATGCTCTATATCTAAAATAATAAAAGGAACTGTAAAATCTTCAGGTGTAAAATCTAAGATATGTTCTAGAGTAAAGTGAGATGAAATGTGAGACTTTTACCGTTGATATTTTTGGTGACAGGATCAGCAGTTTTTGCTGAGTCTAGTTCATTGAACTTGGCACTTCCTAGTGTTCCACAAAACTATCAATCGGACAAGTTTCGTGCAGGTGAGTTAGATTGTTCAAATGCGATTGGATCTGCCACTAATCTAGAGTTTGGTGTTACAGGTCTCATCAGAGATGATGATCCATATAATAATAATAGAGATCCTTTATATAATAGTAACTCTTCAGATGTTGGTGTGTATGCTAGGATTACTATTCCGCTAGGACAAAAGGCAAGAAGCCGTATTGATTGTAATCAGTTATATGAACTTGAACTTAAGAAGAAAAGATTAGAAGTTCTTAAACTAGAGAACGAAATTAGACAGTTAAAAAAGCTACAGTTTGAGGATTAAGATATGAACATTGAACTTACGCAACAGATACAGGCAGCTAGTTATGGACACCCAAAGGTATATCCTAACAGTGAAAACATTAAACCTCCTATGGAGAAAGAGCGTATTCGTATAGTGGAAGCTGCGACTCGTACTGAAATCAAGTTAAATCAAATCAAAGAAGTAGAAGAACGTGCCAAAGAAATTCAAGCACTAAGGGAACAGGCAAAGAATAGATATTCTGCAGTGATGCCTTACACCGAAGGTGAGTACGTAGACATAGAGGTTTGATATGGCAGAAGTAGAGTTTGGTGGATTAAAGTTTTCAGGTGGTAAGATGGTTGCACTTCTTACTGCACTATCAACATTGGGTGGTGCAGCATGGGGTGGTTTTGAAATCTACAAAGACTACATGGATATGAAAGAAATCATTCAAAATATTGACACTGATGCCATTGCTGCACGTAATGATGTTATTGAAACCAAACTAGATGAGGCTATCGATTATACCAGAGATATCAAATCAGGGTTGAAAGACGATATCTTCAAGCTTGAAGCGAACATAGAACGCATGGAAGATAAGGTAGATGAATCTGAGAACAGAATGAAAGACACTCAGGCATCTATTGAAACTACTCTTGCAGGTGTCAGAAAAGATCTAAACGATCAAAGTAAAGATGTAACCTCTAGCATCAGAGAAGTAGAGGCAACCGTTAGACTATCTGAAAAAGATGTTCGTAACGTAATGAAAGAAACTGTAAGTGAACTTGAAAATAAAATGGATAGGCTAGACACTAGGCTAAATGAAAGATTACAAGAAGCACTCGACAACCCTCTTTCGGACTAATCCCCAAAATAACACTTGACATCAAGTTAAATAAATGCTATAGTGATTCTGTAATAAGGAGACTCGCTATGTTTGACTATGATACTTTCTCAGATCTTCACAAAGATGTTCACGGCTTTCGGCCTTCAGAAATCTTCATGAAAAATGTAAAACGTTTTTCTAATCAAGAGCGTGATGACCTGTGGGAAGCCCTCTGTGCTCAACTTGAAGAAAACACTAAAGCTGAGAAAGCTCAAGAAGAAGTTGATATTGCTAAGTTTGAAGCACGTATTCAAGACGTGATTGAACTTGGTGCGGGTAATCGGTTCAATGCTCTTCTTTGGATTATAGGTACTGAAACCTTCTATCACATTCAGGATGTTGAGCATTTCGTTTGGGAGCAAGGAATTTTGTTTACCGACTATGGTAAGCAGTTAGTTAAAGATCTCGCAGAGATCGTAGAATATAAGGAATATGATTATGAATGATGTATATTGGAAAGTTGAAGCGTTTTTGTTTAAAAACGGTAGTTATGAGTTACAAGAGTTTGGATCTGGATTTAAATACAAACAAGCTTGTAGCTATTATCAGTCTCTATACAATAGTAATGAGTATGCAATGCTCAAGATGAGTCGGTTAGATGGAAAATAAAACTTGACATCAAGTTAAATAAATGCTAGACTGATTCTGTAACCAGCGAGAGGTACTAATGCTTATATATTCTTCAGATCAAAAAAACCTTATCGAAGCTCTTAAAAAAGACTGCTGGCATAGTGATTTGATCCAGAAATATTTAAACTATACAAAGTCTAAGCAGCGTGTGATCAAGACAGGTCGAACTGCTTGGAATGATAGCGGTAAGTCTAAAACCTACAAAGCGGAATGGAAGTTCCAAGCCAAGTTCAAATATGACATTGTAGATTTCGACAACGCTAAAGAAGCTCAGAAGTATATGAAGCGTATACTGAAGTCTAAGCTTTGGGCTGAACTCTGTGGGGGTGATGCAAAAATCCCAACTCTAGATGTTATCAGTTTTCGGGGGCGCACTGCAGGTCGGGCCTATGGCTACAAAATCGAACTGTGTGCAATGAACGGTATGGACGCCTACACACTGCTTCATGAGATGGCACACTGTGCAGGTCACATGCACCATGATGTATCGTTTCGCCAATGCATCTTACGGCTAACAAGTCGGTTCATTGGAGTAGAGGCTGCAAAGTTTCTCAAGAAGTGTTTCAAAGAACAGGGTCTGAAAATGTCAGTTCGCCAAGGACTGAAATCCCCTGAGGAATGGTTGGTAGGATACCAACGGTTAGCAGCAGCTAGAGAGAAAATAGCTGCTTGACATCAAGTTAAATATATGTTATGATTCGTATGAACCCAAAAGGAGAATCACTGTGAACGACATTTTACAAGATATTGAACTGATCAAAGATTGTTTGATTAACCTCGAAGAGGGTGCTTCAGATGAGCGCCGTAGTGCTATGTGGGCATTACAGGCTTTAGTGGAGCGTAAAGAGGCTCAAGTAGTAGAGTTTGAGTCTCAGATGAATGAAGATGGTTACGCATGTAATCAAACTATGGTTGCTTAAGGAGATATATTATGGCACACGAAGTAGAAATTATTGATGGTCAAGCACAAATGGCTTACGCAGGTGAGCGCCCATGGCATGGTCTAGGTGTAGAGGTTCGCAATGATATGACGCCTCAACAGATGATGCAAAAAGCAGGTCTTGATTGGACGGTCCATGAGGTTGAGTCCTATGTTGACTTTGAGGGTGACAAGATCCCAACAGGTCAGAAGTCTTTGATCCGTTCATTGGATAAGAAAGTCTTAACTAATGTGGGTGAGGGTTGGAACCCTGTACAGAACTCAGAAGCATTCGACTTCTTCCATGAGTATGTCATGGCAGGAGATATGGAAATGAATACTGCAGGATCTTTGAAAGGTGGTAAAAATGTATTCGCACTGGCAAAAGTCAATGAGTCCTTCTCAATCAACGGTGGTGAAGACCAAGTGGACTCCTACCTACTGTTTAGCAATCCTCACGAATATGGTAAAGCTATTGATATTCGTTTTACTCCCATTCGTGTTGTATGCAATAATACGCTCACATTTTCTTTGAACTCTCGTTCATCTAACTTTGTAAAGCTGAACCATCGTACACGGTTTGATGCCGACATGGTAAAGCAACAGATGGGTCTAGCGTCTGAGAAGTTTGCACAGTACAAAGATATGGCAGAGTTCCTGACCACCAAAAAGTTCTCTGTTGATGCATTGATCAACTACTACAATGAGGTATTTCCATATACCCACAAGGTTGCAGAAGCGCCTACCAAAGTAGAAGATCTGTCAAAGAATGCACGTGAAGCCTATGCTGTATTGGAAACACAACCGGGTGCAGAATTTGGTGCAGGAACTTGGTGGCAAGCACTCAACTCCGTTACGTACCTGACTGATCATAAGATGGGGCGTAACCCTGACTCACGTATGCAGTCATCATGGTTTGGTGTTAATCAAGCTCGTAAACTGAAAGCTGTAAACAAGGCTGTTGAGTATGCAACAGTCTCCTGAGGACAGTGATGGTGGTGGCGTTTATCAGGAACGCTACCACGAATATATATTGCGTAAGCTAAGAGAGGAACGTGAAAATGGCATACGATTGGTCCAAAATATACAAGGCTGAAGAAAATATTGAAATGCAGGTCACCGATTGGGTATATGAACATGTGCTCGAATATTTTGGTGTAGACGAAGTGACAGATCTGACCGAAGAAAATATTCTAGAAGTGCAAGCATTTTGGGATAATCTAAACGAATATAGTTGTATGAGTATAGGATATTCTAGCCTGATTAATAATTGGGAAGCTGAGAATGGTGAGATGTGAAGATCTCAATGTTACCTTTTTTCACGCAACAAAAAATGCAGGATCTAGTATTGAAGACTGGTTAAAGAATAATGCAGATGGTGACGTGTATGATGGTGATCTCAGACATGCAGCACCTAAAGATACAGATGGTCTTTTTGACGATTATGGATGGAGTTTCTGTTGTATAAGAAACCCTTGGGATAGAGTTGTTAGTTGGTACTTGTATTTTAAAAGACACAAGTTTTTAGATTGCGGTTTTGGAGAGTACATGAAGCAAGCTTCTGATAAAAATCTTAATGGTCTAAAATACGCAAGGTTTCCTGAACATCAAATGTTTTTTATCACTAGGGTTGACTATTGTATTAGATATGAAAACTTGGTTGAAGATTTTAAGGTTGTGCAGAAGAAAGTAAACTGTTTTGAACCATTAGGTATCATGAATACTTCTCCAAATAAAAAGGGTAGGTATCTTGAATATTACACTAAAGATGAATATATTAATATGGTCGGGGATTATTTTAAAATAGACTTAGACGTTACAAACTATTCTTTTGGAGATTGATATGATTTTAGTAAATGATAATAACGAACCTGATCTACTTGGGATTATAGAAAGTAAAGATGACTTTGTTCATGTCAGCAAAATGGTTGATGTCATGAACAGAGATTTAGTCGATTCTGGTTTTGATCAATATCAGTACAAAGCAGAGCGTAAAGGTAAGAAAGCTTATATCAGACTATTATAAATAGTAGCAAAAAAGGTTTTCCTATGGCTGTTAATAGATACTTTGCTAATACTCACCTAGCTGAAGCGGTAGATATTTCTGCAGGTGAAGTTGTAGACGTACACAAGATCGACAAGTTTGGTTACAATAGTGCCGTAAGAACTTCCTTTGAAACTATTTGGGATGGTAACAGTCTTTACACCTATATCGAAACTGCAGGTACAGCCACGGTAACAAGTTCTAATACGTCAGCAGACAATGGTAGTACTATAGAGATAGAGGGGTTAGACGTAAACTATGATCAAGTATCTGAAACCCTAACTGTCGGTGGTTCTGCAGGTACAGTAGAGTTCTATAGAGTCTATAGGGCCAGCGTGGTAACATCAAATACAGGAACCGCTAATGTCGGTACTGTGACAATCACTGTAGATAGTAAGAGTGCCGCTATCATCTCGCCTGACCAAGGGCAAACATTGATGTGCGTCTACACTATCCCAAGAAGATATACAGGTTATCTTATTCAGTTAGATATTGGCAGTTCAAAGGACGTTGAAAATACTATTCGAGTAGTAGTAAGAAACGGTGCAAGTCAAGCTTTCAATGTAAAAGCATTCGTGACAAAACGTGGTGGTTTTTCAGAAAAAAACTTTAAGATACCTGTAGAAATACCTCAAAAAAATGATATAGAAGTCCAAGCATTTTCTTCCTCAGGAAGTAGTAGGATTAGTGCAGGATTTGAGTTAATTTTATGTAGAAAATAACTTGACATCTGTGGCGAATCAGTGTATAACATAAGTATGACACAGAATACACATATGACACATCTTGAAGATAAAGTACTCTACGGTGGTGTTGACGGTACACGTCAAGCCATCCTTGCTGTACGTGAACTAAAAAACATGCTAAAAGGAGATCAGCATGGAACTGTCTCAGTTAAGTGGGATGGAGCACCTTCCATCTTTGCTGGCATTGATCCTAGCGATGGTGTTTTCTTTGTTGCTAAGAAGGGAATCTTCAATAAGAGTCCTAAGGTCTATAAGTCTGCTGCAGACGTGGACGCTGACACTAGTGGTGGTCTTGCTGCTAAACTTAAACTTGCTCTCAAGTATCTTCCCTCTATAGGCATCACAGGGGTTGTCCAAGGAGATTGGCTGTTCGGTGCTGATGATCTATATTATGAAACCATTGAAGGAAAAGACTATGTTGCTTTCCACCCTAACACTATTGTCTATGCTGTTCCTGCTGAGTCAGATGCAGCAAAAGCTATCACTACAGCCAAGATTGGTATTGTGTGGCACACCTCATACAAAGGCGACTCCTTTGAAACCATGGAAGCAACCTTTGGCGTTGACATAAATAACTTCCATGAAAGTGACGATGTATTCTACATCAGTTCTATGATGGACATTAATGGAAGTGTTACCAATGAAAATCTTATTAAAGTATCTGAAGACTTGTCTGAGTGTGGCAAACTCTTTGGTAAAATATCTAGCAACACGCTCAACAAAATCCAATCCCATGAAAAGTTACCGAGCCTCATTGAGCAGTTCAACAATACCTTCGTCAGAAACGGACAAGGAATTGGAGATACAGCAGGACATGTATCTAGCTTCATTGGATGGATCACATCACGGTTTCAAACAGAAATCGACAAACGCAAAACAGCAAGGGGCAAACTTGTCCAACAAGAACTCTTGAATGATCTACTATCTTTTCTTAATAATGATACCCAATCTGACCTAAAAAAGATATTCGATTTGCAAAAACATCTAGTTTCAGCAAAAATAAAAGTTATAAATACTCTTGATATTGTAAATGAAGTTAAAACTTTTGTTAAGACTGACAGTGGTTACAAGGCAACAAAAGCCGAAGGTTATGTTGCTATAGATAAGCTAGGTGGTGACGCAGTGAAATTGGTTGATCGTATGGAGTTTTCATACAACAACTTTTCACCGAATATTTTAAAGGGATGGGAAGAACCAAAAGGTAAAGTAGATGGCAAAGAAGTTAGACTTTAAAGATTTTTTAACTGTGGATTACACTCAGACAGGTGATCCACAGCTTGCTAAGAACGCAAAAAAGCGTAAGCAACATATTCCTACAGGTAATACAGGAGAGTCTGTAGAACCTGCAGACGAAGCGTTGAGCATGGCAGCTAGACGCAAAAAAGCAATTACTATGAAAAAAATACAAGCACGTCTAAAGGTTGGGCGTAAGAAAGCTTCTATGAAAGTTGCCGATAAGGGTAAGCTTGAAAGAAGATCTCGTAAGGCTGCACGTAATGCTATCGCTAAAAAACTCACAAAAGGTGTTTCTAAGGCAGAGTTGACTCCTGCAAGAAAAGCTGAGATAGAAAAGCGCCTAGATAAGATGCAAGGTAAGGTTAGCAGACTAGCTAAGAAAATGCTACCCAAAATCCGTAAGTCTGAACTAGAGAAAAAACGTGGGTGATTATGATAAACAGATTTAGTCAGTTTCTTGTAGAAGAAGAAAAAACTGTATTTCTAACTATGGGTAGGTTTAATCCACCCACAATGGGTCATGGTATGCTATTAGACAAGGTGTCTAAGGCTGCAGGTAAGAGTCCATATAGAATCTTTGTCTCACAATCAACAGATTCAAAAAAGAATCCTTTGACATATAAAGACAAGATTAAGTTCGTAAGAAAAATGTTTCCAAAGCATGCTAGATCTGTGATGATGGATACTAGTGTGAAGACACCTATTGATGCAGCAGTAAAGTTGTACAATGAGGGCTACAAGAACATTGTGATGTTGGCTGATGCTGATCGTACTAGAGAGTATGAAGCTTTGCTCAACAAATATAATGGTAAAGAGGCACGTCATGGGTTCTATAACTTTAACTCTATGAAGTTTGTCAGTGTTGGTGGAAGAGATCCTGATGCTAAAGGTATTGAGGGTGTATCTGCAACCAAGCAACGTAATGCTGCAAAAGAAAATGATTTTACTACTTTTGCACAAGGTTTACCTAAGAACGTATCCAACAAAGATGCTAAAGCATTATTTAATGCTGTACGTAAGGGTATGGGTCTGAAAGAACAAACAGAGTTCAAGAATCATGTTCAGTTGTCACCTGTGTCTGATCTGAGAGAAGCCTATGTAAACGATGGACTGTTTGAGCAAGGCGATGAAGTTGTCATGCATAAACATGAGATTGTTGGCAACATCAAACACCTTGGGTCAAACTATGTTATCGTTGAATCCAAAGGCGAGACTTGGAGATGTTGGTTAAACGATGTATCAAAGGTACACCCTAGTTCTGAGAATAGATGGCAGGAAGCCCCATACAAAGATCCCGGTGATGCAGGACTGAATGAAGAAAGACTTCCAGATTATGGCACACCTGAGTCTACAGCAAGAGCTAAGAAGATTACACCTGGTCAAAAAGAATCTTGTTGGAGTGGCTATAAGCAAGTTGGTATGAAGCCAAAAGGTGGTAGAATGGTTCCCAACTGTGTTGCAGAATATGGTGGTCCACCCATCTCAAGAAAGACTTATCTCAAGCAAGATCCTATGAAAGAGAAGTCTTCCCAAGATCCTGATATTAAGGATAGAGAAGGTACACAGCCTAAGAGATATCACTCAGGTCTTCAGAAGGCTACAAAGGTTGCACGTGATAGACACTTTAAGAAGCATGGAAAGAAAGCTGACAATGATGCGTCTGCTTATAAACCTGCTCCCGGTGATAAAACCGCAAAGACGAAACCGTCTAAATATACTAAAGTAGTTAATAAAATGTTAAATAAAGAAGATGCTGTACAAATAGCACGTAAGCGTATTGAACGTGAAAAAGACATGGAAAAGAAAAGTGACGCCAATCAAAAAGTGCGTCATGATAAAATATTAGATAAAGCAAGAAGAGCAAGAATGCTCCGTAGAAACAAGGGTATTTCAGATGATTAACTTTAAAAACCATATTGTTTTAGAGGGTAGCTTTGCAGATAAATCCAAAGCATCAGGAATATCTGTAGGCACTCTAAAGAAAGTTTATAACCGTGGTGTTGCAGCATGGAAGACAGGGCATCGTCCCGGTACTACTCCACAACAATGGGGGCATGCACGTGTGAATGCGTTTATCGCAAAGAAGAAAAAGGGTAATCTAAATCACGACAAGGATCTAGCATAATGTCAGATAAACAAGTAGATGAAATTAACTTAAAAGACTTGTCGAAAAAAATTGCACAGTCTAGCGGTAATAAAAACGTTATTAAAGCCATGAAGCCAAGTGTTGACAAAACGAAGAGCGATTTGGCTGCAATGCGTAAACGTTTGGATGCTTTGAAGGCAGGGTATGCTGCAGAGAGTGTTGAACTTGAAGAAGGCGTAATCGATCAAGTAAAAGATATTGTTGCCAATAAACAAGCCAAGAAGATCAGTGGTGTTATGGTGGACATGTTCACTGCATCTGCTATTTCTCAGATTTATGATAAAGTTAACGATGCCAATAAAGCAAAGATGGATAAGCTACCTATCGTAAAGCTTGCAGATGTTGCTATGAAAATGATGAAAAAAGAGGGTGTTGAGAACCTAGAAGAAATGAAAAACACTCATGCCCTAATTGACACTGCAGATGGTAACAAAGTCGTGTCAATGGCATCTAGTGAACAAGGCGTAAAACAGTCTAAGGCATCTGCAGAACGGCCCCCTATGTCAGTCAAGGACAAGAACACTCTGAAGATTGTTAAACTTAGGAAAGCTGCAAGTCAGAAGGCATCTGAAAGAATGATTGGGTATCCTTTGAAAGAAGAAGTGAGTGAAGCTAATACTTATGTAGGCCAACGTGACAAGATGAAGATTGTTGATCGCAAGCCACATCCTGAGGGTGGTCATATTGTAACTTTGCAAACTAGAACTGGTAAAACTATCAAGCGGCGTTTGCATAAAGGTAAAGTTACTGATATGAATGAAGATCTACAGATTGATGAAGTTCTTGACACGCCAAAGGCAATGCAAAGCTATCGTGACAAAGCTAAGTACAGTGCAGATCGTGCAGCAAGTTCTGCTGCAGCTAAAATTTTACGTGGTAAAGATAAAGACGGTAACAGAGCGGATCATTCTCCTGAAGTTAAAACTAGAGATAAACGTGCCAAGGGCTTAAAGATGGTAGATCGGAATGCTACACGTAAAGTATTTAAAGCTCTTCGTAAAGAAGAAACACAGATTGATGAAGCATCAAAAGAAGGCACAATTCGTATCATTGACTTAGGGCGTATGGGAAAAGGTAAAGGTTTCCAAGTACAACGTATGACCAAAGGTAAGTTTGTCGATCAAGGTAAGCCTTATAAATCTCAGAAAGATGCTGAGAAGGTAAGAAAAGATGGTCAACATTCTATGCAGTTTGAGGCTGCACCAAAAATCAAAGGTGATTGGTTAAAAAAAGAGCGTGAAAGAAATCGTGAGCATGATGCAGCGATGGGCCGTACAGCTACAGGGCGTAAGAAGCCAACACGTACTATGACTTCTACTCAGAAATCTTTGGCATCATTTCGTGAACAGATGGCAGAAGGTGGTATGAAGCGTATTGCTACTACACAATCAAATAAGATTGACCGCATGGCATCTGGTGGTAAAAAAGGACTAGAGACTTTCAAAAAGAAACCTACAGCTAAAGAAGCTTTCGAACCACACATGATGTATGATCCTAAGACAGGCAAGGGTTATAAGGCTGAGAAAGAAGCGGATCATTTACGTATGAAGAAAATGGGCTATACTCATGATAAGCCTGAGGTAAATGAAAAGTATAAGATTATGCACAAAACAATGTCTGCAGCATTACAGCATGCTTACGATGAAGCTGAGAAAAAAGGCTATGAGGTTGACAAGGATGATATCGACAACAAGGTTGCAATGGGTCCAAGAAAACCATCATCAGGTAAAACAAACTCTTATAACTTAGGTCTATCTAAGAAAGGCAAGCCTGTAAAGCAAAAGCTACATGTCCAAGTGTACAACATGGATAATAAAGGCTATGAACTAAACATGTATGTGAGTTAAGGTATGAAAACATTTAAGACATTCTTAGAAGAAAAAGATCCTAGACTTGCACGTGCAGGTGTATCGGGGTTTAATAAACCTAAAGGCACACCAAGTCATCCTACTAAGTCGCATATTGTTGTGGCTAAATCGGGTGGGCAAGTAAAGACAATCCGTTTTGGAGAGCAAGGTGCAAGCACTGCAGGAGATCCTAAGGCAGGTGAGTCTGACAAGATGAAAAAGAAGCGCAAATCATTTAAGGCTAGACATGCTAAGAATATTGCAAAAGGTAAAATGTCTGCTGCTTATTGGGCTGACAAGGTTAAGTGGTAAAATAAAAATGGCAGAGACAACAGGCAAACGACTAGATCGTATCGAAGAAAAACTAGATAAGATGGGTGAAGTACTTGTTACTCTTGCTAGGTTTGAAGAAAAAATGGATGCTTATAATGAGTATCGTGAACGCTCATGGGAACGTATGAACAAGTTCTCTGAGAAGCTAGATAGAATTGAAAAAACTGTAGACGATAATGCACGTACAGTTCACACTATAAACAAGCTGTTCTGGGTAGTATTAATTGCTATTGCAGGATCAATCGCCACCCATCTTATGGTTTAAGGAGAAACAAATGGGCAATGTAACATCGAAGTTGATTGAGGCGTATGCAGAAGTCAACGAAAAAAAGAAAATGGACCCTGTAGGGCAAGCTGATGCAGATATCGATAACGATGGTGATGTAGATAAGTCTGATAAATATCTGCACAACCGTAGAAAAGCTGTTAAGAAAGCTATGAAGGATGACGAAATGAATGAAGCATATGAAGCTGTCTGTAAAGAAATGAAGAAAATGCATGATGAAGGTTACGGCAAAAAAGCTATCATGGCAAAATATAAGCACATGGAAATGGCAACTGTTGAGAAACTATATGCTCAAACATGTGGCACAAGAGAAGAAGTCGAAGAAGATAGCAAAGCTGCACTTGCCAAGAAGTTAGCAAAGGCTTCTGCACCTTCTGAGAAGGGTAAGAAAGCTGTCACTTTGAAGAAAGCCCCTTTTGATATTCCCAAAGAAGAAAAGAATGAAGAAGAAATCGTTATGAATCCTAAGAAAGATAAAGATAAGAAGGCTGACGCTGAAACAATGAATACTGAATCTGTTCTACCACCTGTGTATACACGTATCATGGAAAATCGTGCAAAGCAGATGAAAGGCGCAACACCACCTGAAGGAATGATGGACAACTCTAAGTCATCTAAGGGTGCAATGGATATGGTTAATCAACCAAAAGAGATTAACGATGATGACGAAAAAGGTCATGAAGATGCAAGCAAAGCAGGTAGAGTTGGACCAAGTGCCAAAGCACGTCCTGCTGATAATATGAAAGGTGACAAGAAGGTAATCCCTTCTGCAACCCCAATGAAAGGAAAGTAAATGATTAAAGCTCCAAAATGGTGTAATGATGCAGTTCCTGTGGCTTCAAAAGGTTGGGTAAGTCCTAAGGGGGAACTAATGTCTTCCTCTAGATTTACTCAGGCGCAAGTAGATGAGTGGTACGGTACTATTGAAACTACTGCAGAAGAAGATATCCAAGAAGTGTTTGTTGCTGCTGATGATAAAGCTACTGTAGAGGGTAAGTGGGATGCTGCTGAAATGGATATGGCAAGCTTTGCGGCTGTATCTAAGGATGCAATGTCTTATGATCACACTGATGAGGAAGACCTAGAAGCAATGACTAAACTAGAGTTAGAACTTCTAGGGCGTGAACATGGTGTCGAGTTAGATCGTCGCAAGTCAAAGGCTACTTTAGTTGAACAGATGAAAGATTTGATGTCTAAATAAAATCAATAAGGATTTTTATTTGGATGAGCAATGAAACTATTTGAAACACTAGATGATAGCACCATACTGTTATATGCTGCTAAACATTATTATAAACCAAATGTAATAGACGCTGATGAGTTTTATGATGATCTTAAGAGATTCATGTACTTGAAGCGGCTATTAAATCGTTATCATAATACAGGTGAGTTATCTGAAAGGCTTATATTAAATCATTTGATAGTTATATTTAATGTGTTTGATATTAAACCATCTTTAAAAATGCTAGAGTATCATATGGAAAATAAATATTGGTCTACAATAAAGCCTTTTCTAATATTCTTAAGGCATATAAGAAATGAAGAATACACTGAGATAGAGATGGATAAAACAGTAATAGAAAGACTGAGGGAAATATAATGGGTATCATCAAAAGAGCAGGTGATCTGGTATACACCTTCAGGTTTTTACGATTGCTTACTACATCATTCGAAGATACAGAAGCGTTTAAGTTAGGCATCATTGACAAGGACGGTAAGAGGCAAAAGTCTTTTACTCTCGACAACATGGAAGATAGAGATAACTATCGTAACTACTACACACCGTTTCATAGACTTGTCTTCAATATAAAAAAGATTATGGCAAAGGCACCAGGGGGTGGTAGTAAACTTGCTTCCTATGCGGCTGCACTATTTCTTCTCAAAGAAAAGTTTAGTATGCCTCAGGGTAAGATCCTAGAAGCTTTAGATGTTCTTGACATAGATGAGACAGACTTTTTGACAGAGCACAGTGAATGGTTTGTGCTAGAAGATAATAGACTATCGCCTGGCTCATATAAAGTCTTGACTAGTAAACTAATCAATGATACAATGGATGAAATGGTCAACGCTAGAGATAAGGTTAGAGTTAGTAATGACTGTTATCCTATAGGAGAAATCTTTGGTATAAATATATAC
>Ga0257114_1000346_pt1 | contig 36130 bp, 41 predicted proteins | sample SI112_10mmetaG_FD_190149 | JGI IMG/M metagenome (GOLD analysis project Ga0257114, IMG submission 190149) | Marine microbial communities from Saanich Inlet, British Columbia, Canada - SI112_10m | ecosystem: Environmental > Aquatic > Marine > Inlet | place: Canada: British Columbia | collected...
CTGCTAATGTGTCATTATCGCCAAGCTTAATTTCATCAGTTGCAACTACATCATTCTCATTTATTATAGGAATCACATTTAGTGATAATATTTTTTTTATTGTTGCTTTTGAATTCGAATATCTCTGCATATCATTCATATCATCATGCGTTAAAAGAACTTGAGCAGTTAGTAAATTATATTTTTGAAATGAACGTTCATACATACCCATTAATTGTTGCTGTCCTATTGCCGCTAAAGCTTGGAGAGATTCTAGCTCATCTGGCTTATGAGTAACATTCAAAATCTTTTGCCCTTGGCTTATGGCACCAGACGTGACTATTACAAAATTTATCCCTTTTTTTATATAAGTATTAACCTGACTAGCTATGGACTGTATTAGGTTATTAGACTTATTTGCATCACTGCTGATTAGAGCACTACCAATTTTTATAATTATTATTTTATAATCTTTCATTGTAAATCTCTTAAATATTCAATAATATTCTCACATAAGTCATCTAAACCTACTTTTTCTTTTGCTGATACAAAAAATACATTCTTTGTAATTTTATTATTAACAGATTTTTTTAATATTTCTAACTCTTTTTCACTCAACATGTCAATCTTGTTAAAAATATACCATTTATCTTTTCTGCCTAGCTCTTCATCATAATCTTTTAATTCTTTGGCTATTACATCAACATCTTTAAGAGCTACTTCTAAGTTATTTTTTGATATATCAATGACATTTAATAATAGTTTTGTTCTGGAAATATGTTTAAGAAATTGTATGCCCAGGCCTGCACCAGTAGATGCCCCAACTATCAGTCCCGGCAGATCTGCGACTACAAATTTTTCATAATCACTTATGAGTACTACGCCGAGATTCGGATGAATAGTAGTAAAGGCATAATTAGCAATTTTTGGTTTAGCCATGCTTATAGCAGCTAATATTGAACTTTTACCAACATTTGGTGATCCAACTAAACCAACATCAGCTAGTACTTTAAGGATTATTTTGAGCTGCCTTTCTTCGCCCAGAGTTCCATCAGTTGTCTTTCGTGGAGCTCTATTCGTAGATGTTTTAAATCTAGCATTACCTAATCCATATTCCCCACCGGAAGCTATTGTGATTGCTTGACCATCTCGTTCCAAATCACATATAAGCTCTTCTGTTTCTAGATCATAGATAACACTTCCAGATGGTAACTTTATTACTAAATCCTCTCCTGATCTCCCTTTCTTGTTTCTTCCACCACCTGTTTTGCCATTAGGTGCAATAAATTTACTCCTATTTCTGAAATCAGCTAAAGTATTTAAGCCATCCTTAGCCTCAATAATTATCGAACCTCCATGACCTCCGTCACCTCCATCAGGTCCTCCAAAAGGGATATATTTTTCTCTTCTAAAACTTAAACAGCCACTACCGCCATTGCCAGCTTTAACCAAGATTATGGTTTCATCTATAAATTTCATATGATTAATTTAGAATTTAGATATTCTTTGTGGGTAAGACGCTGACGAACTTATGTTTGCCGAGACCTTTTCTTTGAAATGTAACATAACCATCTGCTGTAGCAAATAAAGTATGATCCTTTCCACAGCCTACATTAAGGCCAGCTTTAACTGGTGTACCGCGTTGACGGACAAGTATATTTCCTGATTTCACAAACTCACTACCATACTTTTTAACCCCAAGTCTTTTGGACTCCGAATCTCTACCGTTCTTAGTACTTCCGCCTGCCTTCTTGTGAGCCATTTTATTACCTTATCTACTTAATTGATTCTATTTTTACTTCAGTAAAATCTTGTCTGTGACCTTGAGTTCTCATATAGTGTTTTCTTCTCTTAAATTTTACTACACGAATTTTCTTATATCTACCATGTTTTTTAATTGTACCAGTAACTTTAATGTCAGATAGCTTTGGCCCAGAAATAAGAGCATTTTTTTCATCAAATGCCATTAAGATGTCATCAAACGCGATAGAACTGCCTTCAGGTGAAGCAATAAGATCGATTTTTATTGAGTCTCCTTCTGCTACTTTATATTGTTGACAGCCATTTTTAATAATTGCGTACATCTGTTTACCTGTAAAACCAATGATTCTATCGTGTATTGTCCATTTAATAAATACTTTTATTAATTATATTGGTTATTTTTACGTTTTTAGTATAGCTGGAGATTTATCTGATCAGTATGTAATATAAGGGAATGACAATATTATCATTGAATAAGCTATTAAATCATGATTTGAAGAGTCTGGACGGGAAGCTCAAGAAAAGATCCCAAACAGAAGTTGAGATGATTAACCTTATGAGCGATCATATTATTTCTAGTGGAGGTAAACGACTCAGACCAACCATTCTCTTATTATCCGCACATTGCGTGAATATTGAAAATAATTTAGACCCATTAAATAGTGTAATTATTGATTCAGCAGTAGTAGTAGAATTTATTCATGCGGCAACTCTGCTCCATGATGACGTCGTTGATATGTCTCATATTAGACATAATATAGATACAGCAAATACTATCTGGGGTAATAAAGGAGCAGTTTTAGTTGGTGATTTTTTATACTCTAGAGCATTTGAAATTATTGTAGAGATAAATAGTAAACTTGTTTATGAAATTCTAGCTCAGACGACAAATATCATTGCGCAAGGCGAAGTCATACAACTAATGAATATTGGGAATATTGATATTAATGAAAAACTTTATGAGGATATAATTTATAGCAAAACAGCAATACTCTTCGAGGCTTCAATGAAGATAGGTTCGATTCTCAATAAAGGTACAGACGACGAAACTGACTCATTATCACTATTTGGTCTAAATTTTGGTAATGCTTATCAAATGAGAAATGATTATTTAGATTACTTTGGAACTTCCGAGTCTACTGGTAAAAATATAATTGAAGATTTAGTCGAAGGGAAGGCTACTCTCCCTATTATTCATGCAATGCAGAATTCAAGTGAAGTTGATGAAAAAATTATTAGAAATGCATTCAAAAAATCTGATCAAGGTGCAGAGGAGCAAATTATAAAAATACTTAAAAAATGCAAATCTCATATCTATATGGACACTATGATAGAAGAGCAAACTGAGAATGCAATTAATGCTTTGGATCGAATAGAGAATAGCAAGTACAAAGATGAGTTGAAAGAATTAGCAATTTACTGCATGAAAAGAACTAGTTAGCAAATATACTCTTCTTTCCTATTATTTCTGACAATGTTTTTCCTTCAGAATAGCCATTCATAAATTTTTTACCTAGTCCTAATCGCATTACCCAGTAACTTATTCTTGGAAACCCATAAAGAATTTTAGCCCCTTTTCTATATAGCTTTAACTCATTAGTTAGGTGTAATAAAAATTTATTATAATTTAATTTTGCCGAAACATTGTTTGAGTAGGAATCAATTATTGATAGCCCAGCAAATTTACCAGACAGTACCGCATTATATATACCTTCGCCAAGTAATGATTCAGCAAGTCCAGCTGCATCACCAACTAAAAATATATTATTTTGAGCTCTATAATTATCACCTTCAGTTCCAATAGGGAAGGCAGTAATATTTTCTATTTTATTTGATCCAAACCTATCTAAGACAAAGGAATACAAATCTTTTTTTGTAATTTTTTTAGATTTAGATGAATGAACAAGATTACCAATTCCTACATTGTAATGTTGATCTTTAGGAAAAATCCAAGCATAACCATGCTTGTTGAAAATAAATTCTGTAGGATAGTCTGAGCCATCTTTTTTAACCAAACCTTCATATGCAAATACCGGGTTTTTATAGTCAAGATTAGATGTTAGTTTTCTGACGACACTATTTGCGCCATCAGCACCAATCAGATAATCGCATGAATATATTTCATCATCAACATCAATCGATACCTTTTCCTCATTAGATTTAATTGAGTTAATTTTATTAATTTGTTTGAATTCTGCGCCTATCTTTATTGTCTCATTAAAAAAATACTCATCAAATTTATCTCTTATTACCATTACACAAGAACCATTTTCATGAGACAGTTTAACTTTTCTTTTGTCACTAAAACTAAATACCATATTTTGTGCTTTATGTTGAACCAAATGACTTATATCAATAGGAAGATGCTTTAAGGTTTTCATTGTGATACCACCAGCACATGGTTTATGTCTAGGAAATTGAGTTCTATCTAGAATTAAAACTTTTTTATCATTTGTTAAGAGTTCATGGGCACAACTACAGCCAGCTGGGCCTCCTCCTACAATAATGACGTCATAGTGATTATCTATTTGTTCCATATCGGTGCATATTATGTTTATTATCAGGGCAAAAAAAAATATAATTTCTTTCTTAAATAAAATCTCCCAACTAATGATTTCATTTTTTTAGATATATATCAAAGACTTTTACCTGAATAACTTGCGTGCTTCATTTTGGCACAGTTTGTGCATGTATTAATACCAAAGGAGATAAATATGAATATAAGAATTAAAAGAATATTAACTATTGCAGGAATTTTGGGCATATTTGGAATACTTCCAGAGAATCTCTATGCTGCTGAAACACAACTTTCTGGTGCAAATACAGCCTGGATTTTAACCTCAACAGCACTTGTCTTATTTATGACAATTCCAGGACTGGCTTTTTTTTATGGAGGTTTAGTTCGTAGTAAAAATGTCCTTTCAGTGCTTATGCAGTGTTTTGCCTTAACTTGTATGGTCTCTATATTATGGATTGTTGTCCTATATGGTCTAGTTTTTGGTGACGGGGGTTCTATGAATTCTGTTATTGGAGGATTTGATAAATTCTTTATGTCTGGTGTTACAAATGGGAGCCTTGCTGGTGATATACCAGAAACAGTTTTCGCAATGTTTCAATTAACTTTTGCTATCATCACGCCTGCACTGATTGTAGGTGGGTTTGCCGAGCGAATGAAATTCTCTTCAATGCTTTTATTCAGTACTATATGGATGGTTCTTGTTTATGCACCTATTGCTCATATGGTATGGGGTGGCGGTTGGTTAGGCGAAATGGGTTTTATGGATTTTGCGGGTGGAGCAGTTGTTCATATAAATGCTGGTGTAGCAGCACTAGTAGCAGCAATTATGTTGAAAGAAAGAAAAGGTTTCCCATCAACACCAATGCCTCCTCATAATTTATCTATGACTGTTGCCGGCGCATCTATGCTATGGGTTGGCTGGTTTGGTTTCAATGCTGGCTCAGCACTGGCTGCTGATCAATCAGCTGGAATGGCTATGTTGGTTACCCATATTGGAGCTGCTGCTGGTTCTTTGTCATGGATGGCTAGGGAATGGTATAAACAAGGCAAAGCAAGTGTCCTAGGGATTGTAACCGGCATGGTAGCAGGCTTAGGGACAATAACACCAGCATCTGGTTTTGTTGGACCAATAGGTGCCCTATTTATCGGTATATCAGCTGGTCTTGTATGTTATGAAGCTACACAATATATCAAGAAGGTTCTTAAAATTGATGACTCTCTGGATGTATTTCCGGTTCATGGTATAGGTGGTATTTTAGGCACCCTATTAACTGGTGTATTTGCATCAGCTAGTCTTGGTGGAATGGGTATGGTTAACTCTATTTCTACACAAATTAGTATTCAGATTATAGGAATTTTGTTTACGATCATATGGTGTGGATTCTTCACATTTATAATATTAAGATTCGTGGACAATATTTTTGGACTAAGAATAACTGAAGATGATGAGCAGGTTGGTATAGATCTATCTGAGCATGGTGAGAGTAGTTATAATAGTAATTAAGTATTTGAAGTAAGCCAGGATTCTCTGTTGGAAATATTATCTTTTAGGATAGTGATTTTATTTCAAATGTACCCTGGTTACCTCCGTATTAATAATCCCGTTATCATTGAGACGTATAACTCTATATCCTGGAGATTGTGACGTGTCTATTGTAAATTTTTTTGATTTAGGTTTTGCTTGATAACAAGTTGATGGGGTAGAAAAAAGATGAGCCCCATTATAATTGATAGATATTTCATTATGTATATGACCCCATGCTACGCCTTTAATTTTATTATTAGTAATTCTATTTAGTAATTCACTAGAATTTTCTATTATCATTTGATCCATTGATTCTGATCCTATTAGGACGGGATGGTGGTGAAGCATCACGAGTAGAAAATTATTTTGTTTGCTATCCATGATTTTGTCAAAATAAGTTAATTCATTTGTATGTAAAATCCCATTAGGAGAGTCATCTTTTTTGGTATTAAACATGAAAATTCCCCACTTCCCCATATCCTTATAATTTTGGTTATGTAGATTATTTATGTTAGAAATAGACTTAATCTTTTCTAGCGAATCATGATTCCCAGGCATTAGATATATGGGGCAATCAAAATTCCTTAATAAATATTTTAAGTTTTCGTATGATGCAACAGACCCATCATCAGATAAATCACCAGTTAAAATAAGCATATCAAGATACTTCTCGTTATTTTGAATTGTCTGAAGTACCAGTTGAGCTGAATCAAATGTATTTATTTTATGCGCAATTGTGTTTTTATCAGCATATAAATGTAAATCTGTAATTTGTATGATATTAATGGTCAATTGATATATGCCTATATAAATGTTCGTTAATTAGTAATAATTACATGATAATTAAGAATTACCATCATAAAATGTTTTTACACTTCAAAAACTGTGATATATTACCAAAAATATGAAAAAAGATACTCACCCAAAATATCAGCCGATTATATTTCATGATGTAACATGTAATAAGAGCTTTCTTATATCTTCAACATTAAATCCAAAAGAGACTATGGAATACGAGGATGGCAATAAATATCCAGTCTACAAAGTAGAGACTTCGTCTGAGTCACATCCATTTTATACAGGTAAAGGTCGAATAGAGACAAATGAAGGTAGAATTGCTAAATTTAGAAAAAAATATACCTCTAAATAAATCTTTCATAGAATCTTAATTATAAAAAAATGACATATGTAATTACAGAAAACTGCATTAAATGTAAATACACAGATTGTGTCGAAGTATGCCCTGTGGACTGTTTTCATGAAGGGCCAAATTTTTTAGTAATCAATCCAGAAGAATGCATAGACTGTAGTATGTGTGAGCCAGAATGCCCAATTGATGCAATTAAATCAGATGATGATCTAACTGATAAAGACAGTCATTTCTTAGAAATAAATGATCGCCTATCACAAAAGTGGCCCGTGATATCAGTTATCAAAGATGCACCAAAAGATGCGAAAGAGTGGGAAAATAAAGAAAATAAATTAGCCCTCTTAGAAGAATAAACAGCCAATTAATTTTTTCTCAATAATTCTATCAATGTTGCAAGTCACACATAAGTCTTTGATTTAAATAGAACAGATGATATGATCAAAGTCAAATTAATTAAAAAAAGATGCCAGATGGCACAATGAATAAAGCGGAAATGAGGCAAAAATGAAAGTACTATTTTTATATCCTAATCACGAAGGCTACTTTAGATGCCCTGTTGGATTAACTCTTATAATGACTGTTGTGGAAAATGCTGGCCATGAAGTTAAGTTATTTGATACTACTTTTATGAATTCTGATGATAATCAGGATAATTCCAAAAGAGAAGAAGCAGGACTTGTTAAACCAGTCACCTTAGATAATTATTTTAATAAAAAATCTACAACTGAAATAGAGTCTGATTGGATTAAATTTGTCGAAGATTTTCAGCCTGATCTGATAGCAACAACTATTGTTGAAGATGCTTATACGTATGCGCATAGATTGCTTGGTTTAGCTAAAAGCACATGTGATGTACCTGTGGTGGTAGGAGGTAGTATGCCTACAGTAGTTCCTAGGGTCATGATTGAGAATCCAAATATCGATTATCTAGTAGAAGGGGAAGGGGAAGTTGCCTTTAAAGAGTTAATAGATGCTTTGATCAAAGACGGGGACGTTAGTAAAGTTCCAAATTTATGGTATCAAGAAGACGGAATAACAAAAAATTCGGGACTTGTAAAATATTTAGATATGGATGAAATACCATTCCAAAAATTAGATTTCTGGGATGACAAGCATTTTACAAAGCCATATGACGGTGAGCTTCGTAATACTGGATTCTTTGAAGGATCTAGGGGGTGTATGCATAAATGTCATTATTGTATTAATCGTGCATTTCAAGTTTTCCAGGAGGAAGCTGGTAAAGTTAGAAGAAATAAATCACCTCGTAGAATAATTGATGAGGTTAAAGCTATACATAAAGAACGAAATTTTAATCTTATAATGTTCACAGATGATAATTTTTTAGGCAGACAACCAAGGGAATTGGATGAATTCTTTAAGTTATGGAAAGAGGAAATAGATCTCCCATACTGGATTAATACATGTATAGAGACTGTAAATGATCATAACTTACCATTATTAAAAGCTAGTGGCTGCGTTGGAATCGCCATTGGACTTGAAACCGGCAGTGATTGGGTTAGAAGAAATCTATTACTTAAAGGCAAAATGGATAATAAATTTTATATGGAAAAATTTGCATTAATGGCTAAATATAAAATTAGATCTACAGCAAATAATATGCTTGGCATACCTGGAGAATATGAAGAAGATTTCTTTGAAACCATTAAGCTTAATAAAAAAATACGCGCTTTAGATCCAGAATTAACATCATTTGATGTCTCCTTCATGGCTCCATATATGGGAACTGTCATACATAATATCTCATTAGATATGAATTTGATTGAGCCCCACACAGAGTTAGGGTTCCGTGGAATGAGTAAAGCAAAAATTACTATGAGACATGAGCCAACTATGAAAAACCCTTGCATGTCTAAAGAAAAAACCATGGAATTACATGATGATTTCATGAAATATGTTAATGGTGAAAAAGAAATCCCTGAAAAATTTTTAGCTGATGATCCTGAAAGAAGATTTGCTGACAGTGATGATATTTATGCACTATATGAGAAATATAAAAGTGGACCTATACCGATAGACCCTGTTCTTGTTGTGCCTGCGCCCGTAGTTTTTCATCAACCTATGAAAAAGAAGTAATTCTCATTTTAATCTATATATTTTTCTAAACACCAGAAATTAGTGTTGACATAGGTGTATTCATAACTTATTGTTATATACAGAAGGTGGACAAAGTTATTATATATTAGACAAAACTAATAAACTAATAAACTTGTTCATATATATATAGACATAAATCAAACAAAGGAGGATGTTATGTCACTAATATTCGCAAACATTAAATATTTGCTTGCTCCAGTACTTATCCTTGTGACTTTCGCAGGTGTATTAGCAGGTGGAATATTCGCATGGTTGGGTGTAGCTCTTTTATTCGTTGGTATCTTAATAGATACGTTAATCAAAAGACAAGCATCAAGCCAAATGCATAGTGATTCAGGTGAAACACTAGCAAGTCCAGCATTTCAAAACATAGTAATGTATTTCATGTTACCAGTATTTGTATTGCTACAATTTGCTTTAGCATGGCGTGTATATGGCTTTATGTCAGGTATGCCTGTAGAAGTAACATCATTATGGTTAGGCCTAATTCCTGTAACCTCAGGTATTACAGGTCTTGATCTGATAGGTGCAACATTATCAACAGGTATATTTGCAGGAATTGGGATAATTTATGGACATGAATTATCACATTGCAAAGGTTTTGCATTCATCATTTCAAGGATGACAATGGCATTATCTGGTTCTGCTCATTTCTGCTATGCACATGTGTACAACCATCACCTAGAACTTGCTAGTGAAGATGATCCTGCAACTGCTCCACGTGGACGCACAATTTATGGACATTACTTACTATCATATTTAGGTCAATCCAAATTCGTGTTTAACATGGAAAAAGAAAGACTAGCTCGTATGGGTGTATCTTTCATTTCATGGCAAAACCGTTGGATTCGTGGTTATCTAATGTCAGTACCTTCAGTAGCATTATTTTTTGCAGCTGGCGGCTGGGTTGGTGTTTCCGCATTAGCAGTAGTATGGGTTGTTTCAAACTTTGAACTAGAAGCTTTGAACTATCTAGAACACTATGGCTTAATACGTGTAAAAGATCAGCCTATTGACTATCGTCATAACTGGGATAACAACACATTATTCACAAGTTGGTTCTTTATCGAAATAGGTCGTCAAGCTGACCATCATGATCGTGGAGAAACACACTTTTGGGAACTTGAGAACGTAGGTGCACCTAATACAGGTTGGGGCTACTTTACAATCTTTGCTCTTGCACTAGTACCACCAATCTGGCACTGGTACATGCGCAAAAGGTTAGCAACATGGGATGAAAAATTTGCAACTATCGAAGAAAAAGTAATTGCTGCAAGAATCAACAAAGAAGTTGGTTATGAAGGCACAAGCTTTGATGGTGATGAGTTATCTTTCCCTGTCGAGAACTAAGCAAGGACGACAACTATTACATGGATGTAATGATGACCCCTCTTACGAGGGGTCATTTTTTATTAATAATGCAACCGAATATTTCTTACAATCCCATTACGAACATATGAACACCAAGAACATTTATACTTAAGCCCAATCTTGCATGTAAGCTTATATATAAGCTCATCTATATTATTTTTAACATTATTGAGATTAAATTTAATATAGTAACTGTTAGGATTATTTATACCTTGATGTGAACATGACAAGTTTCCTACATATCCTTTTGTCGGTCCATTGCATAGATATTCTCTAATATCATTGTTAACTTTGACAGTAGGAATTAGTGACTTATCACTATGTCTACTAAAAGTTAGTATGATACAGATATATGATGTATCAGCACAAGAGTTCTTAATAATTTGGTCATTTATAACTCTTGTAAAAATATCATCAGATGTTAATACTGATCTTATTTTCATTTCCTTCTCCTCTTTAGTGTTTTACCTGATCGGTAATGGCCACAAGCTGAAGATCAACTGCCAAAAAAAAACCACCATGCGCTAATGCATTGGTGGTAAACCGATCGCTTTAGCTATTTAACGCCGGCAAGCTGAATAATTCAAAACGGCGTAATTCCATTACAACAAATAAGGTTAGCCGTGTCAAACGTATTTTAGTTAATAAATGGGTGTTTAATATTTTGTATTAGCCCGAATTCCTTAGTTCTATCATCTAAACCAAGGTATTCTCTGTCTTTTTTGGTTGCTTCTTTGTAGGTAAAGAATATTGTATCCCAGATTGTGAATATGGAACTATAGTTAGCATCCCTTGATAATTTTATTTGTGTATGATGATTTGCATGATACTCAGGCGTAACAATAAATTTTTTAATTACCTTGTTAGTACTATCTGATAGCTTAATATTAGAGTGGTGGAATTGATTACAAGCAGACAAAATAATTTCGTAAAAGATAAAGACTGATATCGGCATTCCAATTAGTAATATTAATATCGTTTTATATATTGATGATAATATCAACTCACCAAAATGGAATCTTAATGACGTGCTTACGTCTAAGTGTGTATCCAAATGATGCACTGAATGAAACCTCCATAATATAGAATTTGTATGATTTAATCTATGCCACCAATAAAATGCTAGATCTAGTAAAAGTATTCCTAGTATTGCTTTGCTAACGAATCCAATATTAATATTATTTAATATACCGTATTGATTTTCTGTGATTAACATCAAAGTTGGAATTACTATAAATATAGTCGGTATTCTTATTATTATAGTATTTATGATTGCCATCTTCATATGAAATAGTAATCTAAAAGACCTTTTAGATATCCATGGTCTATCTGAATAATATGATTCATATATGAATAATATTATAAAAAACATTACAAAAAATATGAATTTAATATTAGAGAGTATTTCTATCATAATACCATAGTACCATCTAATGGATAAGAAGGTCATTATGCAATATACTAATCTTAATCAGTTTTTTATGGAAAATATTATGACTAAAAAAGGTGAGAGACATAGATTAAGCTTAATAATTGCAACCTTAGGACCCTCAACAGATAATGAAAAAGAATTAATTACCATGATCACTGCAGGTATTGCTAGACAGTGGACAGACGGTGTTGATATTGCAAGGGTCGTCCACAGTGATGGTGAATCAACTGTAATCAATAGAGTTAATGTATTCAGGGAACAATGTTCTAAAAGGAATTTAAATACAAGTATCTATCTAGATACTAATGATACTAATGTGAAGAATTTCGATAAATATCTAGCATTAGCTAAGACTATAAAACCTAAGTATATTTCTATTCCTAAAAAATTTGGCATTGAAGTTATTAATAATACAAAAAGAACTTTTCAAGATAGTATGCTGGTAGGTGTCAGAGTGGAAGCAGATGATGACATATCTGACATAGAAAGCTATCTTGAGATATCTGATTTTGCGATGGTTGAACTTCCCTCTAAAATAATTGTCGATGAAAAAATAGTAGAGAAAGCTAAGCAAAAAAATTGTGAGCCAATTTACTTAGCAAAAATGCCAACATTAATGGAAGGACAGGTTCAGTCTAGAGATGAGAATTTTGAGATAGGACATACACTAGAGGACGGTTTCGATATCGTTGCACTTTATGAAGAAACATCCCATGGGCCTTATTCAGCAAGAGCAGTTAAATGCTTAGATGAGATAGCTGTAGAGTCTGAAAAACTACGAGTTAATCCATTTGGTGATTTATTGGATAAATTTCTCAGTTTTTTTAAAAAATAATATTATATGATTTATCCAGGAGGCCAGCCAAAATCTCTCCCGGCTAAAATATGTAGGTGCAAATGGAAAACAGTTTGTCCTGCTCCAGCACCATTGTTTACGATTACCCTAAAGTCTTTAATTTGATATTTATCTGTTATCTTCTTAACAACTAACAATAAGTGTCCTAGAATTTCTTGATCTTGTTTAGAAGTTTCACTTAACTTTTTAATTTCTTTTTTTGGCACCACAAGTATATGGGTTGGAGCTTTAGGGCTAATATCATTAAATGCAATAGTGATATCATCTTCATAGATTATTTCTGCAGGGATTTCTTTATTGATAATTTTTAAAAAGATATTATCAGCCATGGTTATTTTATATTTTTTAAATATTCATGCTTTAAGTTTTCTAAATCTTCAGTAGACATAGCGTTACTCTTTTCAGTATTTTCATTTTTTGATAAAATCTTTGACAGTAATTCATTGGTTTCTTGTTGTAGTTTGATAAGTTTTTTGAAAAATACTATACCATTTAATAAAGTTAGTATTACCATTGTCAGTAATAGTAATTGTATTAGAGAAAAATCACTCATTTTAATTCCTTGATTTTATTTATTACTTCTTCAACATGGCCATTAACTTTTACATTTCTCCAAGCGTATAGAACTTTCATATCTTTATTGATCAGAAAAGTGCTCCTATCTATACCCATATATTTCCGTCCATATAATGATTTTTCTTTTATCACATCGAACATATTACAGAATTTTTCATCTTCATCAGAAATTAAAGGAAACTTGAATGAGTATTTTTCAATAAACTTCATATGTTTTTTGATCGTATCTCTAGAAACCCCAACTACATTCCATCCCATTCTTTTGATTTTTGCAAGGCTATCATTAAATTCTATACTTTCAGTTGTGCATCCAGGCGTCATATCTTTTGGATAAAAATAAAGTACTAAGTTTTTATTCAGATAGTCTGAGATTTTATTTTTATTATCTGTTGTGACAATGGATATGTCTTTTATTTTTGAACCAATTTCTATTTTCATATTATTTTTTTAATTCCTCAACTGATAGAGTTCTAGCTTCTTGTACTAGCATGATTGGGATATTATCCCTTATTGGATATGCTAGCTTGGACGTTTTGCAAACCAATTCATTCGTTTCTTTTGAGTAATCAAGCTTCCCTCCAGATACAGGGCACACGAGTATATCTAGTAAATATTCATTCATAATTAAATATAATTTATCATATATTCCAAATAATAAATAATGTTTATGAATTTAATTTATTTTAGTCTATAATATTTTACTAATGAAAAAATATATTATATTAACCCTTGCCATTTCTTTAATAACGAGTAATTCTCATGCTTTCATGACGGGCGTTGAGCCAGAAAAAGATGGTGGTGTTGCTATTGAATTCATATCTGGCGTTATACATATGGCGCCTCCAGGCAGCAACGTAAATGCTGGCTATGGTGTATTAAGAAACAATACTGATAAAGACATCATTCTAAAAAGTTTTAGATCACCTGTTTTTGATAGCACAGAAGCTCATACTATGGAATATTCTAATAATGGGACAGCTAAAATGAGACATCTTGATGAATTAACAGTACCAGCTAACAATGAGTTAGTTCTAAAGAGTGGCGGTCTTCATATGATGTTTATTGGAAAGAGACGAGATATTAATCTTGGTGAAGATATTCTTATAATCTCAAGGGATAATCATGAAGTTAGATATATGCTGAAAATGAAAGTAATAGATTCTAGAGCTAAAAGTCATAGCCATGACGGCCACCATATGCATTAAAACCATCGATTGACTAATTTCTTATAGTCTAAATATTTTAATTTAAAATTCTTTTCTAAATATATTTCCTCTGGAATAATTACATAATATTTTAATACTATATATGTGAATACTGTAAAAAAAATAATGTGAATAATGCTTAACATCATACCAATTCCAACTTGTAGAATTAACATTGCCAAATACATTGGGTTTCTAGTATATTTATAAATATTTTGGTCGATTATTATTGTAGTAGATGAAGTTGGGACAGGATTTTCATTGACTTTTTTGAAAGTATTTAAAGATATTATTAGTATCGCCAATGATATAATTATCAATGTAAGTCCTAATTCAAATGATCTAAAAACATCAAAGAATTTTGGTATCTGATATAACTGGAAGTAATATAAGTTTGATGTTGATGTAATAAATCCTAGGTTTATAAAAAATAAAAGAATAATAGGAGGGAAAGATATAACTAATGCATGGTTCTTTCTTACTTTAGGGTAATAAAATATATGTGTTAAAAATAAGAACATAAACATTGGTAATGATGAGTGCAATGATAACCTAAAAGCATTCTCGATAATCATTTGATCATCTCCCAAGTACCATACGAAAAAATTAAAATAATTAATCAATGAGTAGGATAATATTAAATACAGCATTATTTTGATAATAGAATTAAACATTTTTAGATATATCCATGTAGTTTTTAATTGATAATGTTTCTGGTCTTGAGGATGGATCAATAGATAGATTATTTAATAATTGAGCACTAATAGTTCCCCTTAAAGATGTTTTGATCATTTTCCTACGAGCAGTAAAAGCCATAGTTACAATACTTTTAAACTTATTTTCATGAAATATACTGTCAAATATATAGCTCTTTGGGACTAGTCTTATATATGCAGAATCAACTTTAGGTTTAGGAATAAATACATTGGGAGATATATCAAATAACTTTTTCACTGTAAAATAGGCTTGCGTCATTATACTTAATCGTCCATAAATCTTTGTGCCTGGGCCTGCTACTATTCTATCAACTACTTCTTTTTGGAGCATAAAGTGCAGATCTTTAATATTTTTTGAATATGGTAGTAATTTAAATATTATCTCAGTAGAAATATTATATGGAAGATTACCTATTACACGCATATTAGATTTTATTATATTAGACAAGTCACATTTCAGTATATCTTGATTAATGACCTGAACTTTTTTTGAATCAAACTTGTTCGCAAGGATAGGTATCAAGTCTTTATCCTTCTCTACTAAGATTATATTTTGGATTTTATCAACTAAAGATGTTGTTAAAGCACCTTCACCAGGACCAATTTCAAGAAAGAGATCATTTTTACTTATTTCAAAACTATTAATAATTTTATTTATAATATTCTTGTCATGCAAGAAATGCTGTCCAAGATTTTTTTTATGTTTTTGCATTACTAATTGATTTAGCAACTTTGATGGCTTCAAGGAAACTAGATATATCAATATTTCCAGTTCCAACTAAATCTAAGGCGGTGCCATGATCGACGGACACTCTTGTTATTGGTAAGCCAAGTGTGACATTAACTGTTTTTTTAAAATTATTGAATTTAATCACCGGCAAACCCTGATCATGATACATAGTTAGAATAATGTCATATTTTTCAACATTCTTTTTTAAGAATGCAGTATCCGCAGGCACGGGGCCGTCTATATAAATCTTCTTCTTTTGCATTTTTAGAACAACAGGCTTAATAATATCATCATCTTGTGAACCTAACACTCCATCTTCACCTGCATGAGGATTTAATCCTGTCACTAAAATTTTAGGTTTTTTGATTTTAAATTTATTGATTAAGTCCTTATGAACTATATTTATAGTTTCTATGAGAGATTTTTGAGTAATATAATCTTTTACATATTCTAAAGGTACATGAGTTGTATGTAATCCAACTTTCATATATGAGTTCATCAGCATCATTACAGATTTAGTTTTGCAAATATCAGCTAAAAACTCTGTATGACCAGAAATTTTATACCCACCTTTATTTAATACTGATTTGCTTATAGGACCCGTTACCATTGCCCCTATCTCGCCAGTGATACAAAGTTCTGCTGCAGCTCTGATGGTATCTAATACATAAGCTGAGTTTTTTGGGTTAAGCTTTCCAGGTTTATTTTTAGTATTTAGCTTAATTGGCAATACATTAATAGTCTTATTGCCAGCTATAGTCTTAGAAGAGATATTTTTAAGAATATTAATTTTAATAGACTTTTTCAATATCTTGGCACTTATTTGTAATAAATCAGGGTCTGCTATAAATATTATATTTTTGCTAAGATTTTTCTGGGCCAATAAGACTCCTAAGTCTGGACCAATTCCTGCAGGTTCACCAAGTGTTACAGCAATTATTTTCAATCTAAAAATCCTTCATTTCAATGTATGCTTGGTCTTTCAGCTTAGCAACCCATTCATCACGTTCTCGTTTAGCTTTATCTATTCTAATAGCATTTGCAATATTTTTCCTTACAATCTTATTCGTATCATCCACTGACCTAATATTTTCAATATATAAAATATGCCATCCAAACCTGCTTTGGAAAGGATCACTTATTTTTTTAATTGGAGTAGTTTTCATTTTGCTTGCAAACGCAGGGACCAGTGAAGTGGTTCTCACATATCCTAGATCACCACCTTTGAAACCAGATGCTTTGTCATCGGAATATTTTTTAGCAAAAATCTTGAACTCTTCTATGCTTTTAATATTATTCCTCAATTCAATTAATTTTTCACGAATAGCCTCATTAGATGTCATTACATCAGGTTTAAGTAGTATATGACTTACCTTATACTCATTAACAAAAGACGACGTTTTATTTTTTGATTCTAGGACTTTTAAAATATGATATCCTCTAGAGCTAGATATGACTTCTGTATATTCAGAATTATTAATATTATGAATTGCCTTTATAAATATATTGGGAAGATTATTATGAGCTACGACCCCTAAAGTTTTTATTGTTATAGGCATATTTGAATATTTATTTTTTGTATTAAGAAAACCTTCTTCTTTAATATTAGTATAAATATTATTTATATCATCCTTTGTTAGAAGCTTTTCTTCATCTATAATTACAAATTCAATTAAGTCATATTCAAAATCACCATATTGATTAATTTTTTCTCTCTCGATAAAATTCTCAATTTCTTCTTCTGTCACATTCATTCTAGAATAAAACTGAGTTACAAAAAGAGTTTCAATAGTCATTTGATTTTTTATATCTTGGATAAAGTTAGTATAATCCTGACCTTGCTGGATTACTGTGCTTCTTAGCTCATTGATTGTCATTTTTTTTGACCTTGCAATCTCTGCAAGCTTATTTTCAAGAGCTATATCAGAAATCTTGATTCCAAATCTATCAGCTGCTTGAACCAGAAGACTTGTTTCTATTAAATTAGTTAAGACTTTTTTTATCACTTGCTGATCATTGAGCCCAACATATTCTTTTTGGATTATTTCTGGTGCAAGATAATCAATGGCAATTTGTATTTCTGACTTTAAAATAACTCTATCGTTGACGATAGCGATTATTTTATCATCATAACTTTCTGCTAACACAGTATGTGGTGTGTTAAAAAATATAATTATTAATATAAGTTTAAGTATTTTATTCATAATTTAATAATCAAATTTATCTTGATACCCAATTATTCCATCTCTTAAGAGTTCTGCAGTTTTGTTAGTTGAGGTAGCTATACCTTTTGGCAAGAATTCAAAATAGAATGCCTTATCCGTCTTAGTCCCATTCCAGTAATCTCTGAGAACAAATTTAATTCCATAACAGCAACTTTCATATTCAACACCGATCATTTTCTCCAAGGTATCCTCTGCATTACTTCTTCGGTTATTAAATGAATAATTAACTTTACCCACAAGCGATAACCTATTATTGAATGGTATTACGGCAGACAAATCAACTTCTTCTTGCGTGCCTCTAGAAAACCTATAACTAGTATTGAATATTTGGTTCTGCTTGCCATATGGTCTCTTATATGACAATCTAATCTGATTTTTCTCGCCATAGCCTTGATGAGGATTGAATTCCGTATAACCGCTTAATCTCCAGTAATCTGCAAATTTTGCATTTACTAATCCCATTATATTCGATGAACTTGAGTGATCTGTATTACTGTTAGTTAGATTAACCGACCTATCATCTAGATAAAAAATTTGACCTATTGTAGCTCTTAGTATTTCATTACCACTATTTGTGTCTATCATGCTTGAGCTCAGCGCTAAAGTAATCTGTTTCGCATCATTTAGCCTATCCCCTCCATAAAATTTATTTTCTGAAAATAAAGTATATTTTAAATCATTTTCTCCTGAGTCAAAAATAGGAATAGAATCTTGATTAGATGCTGGAATATATAAAAAATACATTTCTGGTTCAAGAGTCTGAAGTAGGTTTTTTCCTGTTAGCCTATCAAAGATCATTTTACCTCTAAGACTAATAACCGGAGTAGTTTGGCTAACGCTGCTAGTATCACTTTTAGATAAACTATAACTTCTATGGTTTACACCTACTTTGGATCTTAATTCCCAACCAGGTCTTTTGATAGGATATTCAACAGATGGGTATAGGCTTATTCTGGTTCCATCTGTCTTATGATCATATGTATGTTTAAAGACGGATGCGCCCCCTTCAAATTTGTATTGTAATTCCTCATTTTTTTCATAAGTATTAAACTGGATTTTAACTTGAGGCAAAACACTATATTGTTCAACTAGATCGATTTTAGCAAGCTGATAATCTGTAGCTCGAATAGAACTATTTAAATAACCAAATGAACTATAATCTATTCTATTTATTTCAGCTATCCTCTTAATATGAGTTCTTCCTACTCTAGAAACTGTATTACCAAAATCATTAAAGTATGTCAGGTCAGATATTCCACCTACATTTGTATTTGTAGTAATACGTGTACCCTCCCAATTCCCATTATTTTTTAATTCCAATGTATTAACAAAAGTTCTATTATCCCTGAAGAAGAAAGCATGTCGGTTTTTCCCAGTGACATCATCTAAGTCCATATTAGCTATTTCAAACTCTGTATTACTATTCTTAGTTTTGTATCGAACTTCAGCTTCAAACATTTGACCTCTTCCAGAATAACTTGTTGGAGTAAAAGTAAGATCCATATTTTCAGCAATATTAAAGTAATAAGGTGTTGAGATAATTGTTCCACTTTCACCTGAACTCCCTATAGTTGGAAATAAGAATCCGCTATGCCTATTTTTGCTTAAAGGAAAACTGAAAAATGGAGAATATAAAACTGGTACATCTTTATATTTTAAAAATATATTATATGAGTGACCTCTATCAATATCACGATATAAGATAGTTTCTGAAGAAGTTATTTCCCAATCCGGATCATCCAACCCACATGTAGTGTAACTACTTGGGGTAAGATATATAGTCCCAGAATTGTCTATAAATATTTCTTCTGCTGCGCCTCTTCCTGGTCTATCTTGCGTGGGAAAGTTATAAGTTGTACCTGAAAAATTTACTGTGTCAGCTTCGCTATTATAACCGCCTTTACTTGCATACAAAGACAAATCTTCTGTTAGATATTTAACATTACCCTCTGCAGCTAACACGCCTGTATCAGCATTAAACTGAGCTTTATCAGCTTTTAGTAAATCATCAGCTCTTTCGAGCTCAACATTGCCTTCTGCATAAAAAATACCTTGCTCGTCTTGATTCTGAACATCAGATCTAACTTCCAAAGTTTCTTCATCAGCATCAAATAAAGTTTTTTGAGTTAAATAACTCTCAAATTCATCATCAATGCATACAGGCAATTTATTTTTTAAGGTTGCCGTTAGATAATCATCTCTTTTTGCTATAATTATTTCTTTATATATATTATTTTGATTGAGGTCTTGTTTTCTTATTGGCGCATCTTCATATGTATTGACTAGATCTTCACCCATTCTTTTAATCAGCCTATGTTGGTCATATATTTCAGAAACTTTTTCATTTTTAAACAAAACAGTAACTCTCTTTGGTTTAGAAAATTCTCCATCATTTCTTTCATAATATATATAGTCCCAACGCTCTGTATGGAATGTATCTATTATTGTTGGGGTTCCTAACAAGAATTTTACTTGCTGCTTATCTAGGCCTGGAGTAAGTTTTTGAAGATTTTCATTTTCTATTAGCACGCCTTGCTCAATTGGCGTTTTATAGGGTTTGGGTAACCAGCTAGGGCCTGTCTCTAATAATTCTAAAACCTCACGATCTGGAATAACAATATCTGGAATTATTGACGCATTTGCATTATTGGTTATAACACATAAGATTATGGTAAAAACCAGATTATTTACTTTTTTCAGAAACACTTCATTCATGGTATTCGTGATTATATCATGAAATCTGTAGTAAAATAGAGAGAGTTAGCAGACTCTCTCTATGATTAAGATTTTAATATCTCCAATATTTTATTAGACAGAAGGGCTGGATCATTACCACCAATCATCTTATGTAAGATATTTTTATTTTGATAAAATTCTATTATAGGAGCCGTTTGCTCTTGGTAAACGTTCAGTCTATTCTTCACAGTTTCTTCTTTATCATCTTCTCTTTGATATAGTTCACCACCACCTTCACACTTATCGCCTACTTTTTCTCCTCTATCTGTATTTCCAATATATCCACTAGTAGTACATAACAATCTTCCAGTACATCTTTTAATCAAAGTCTCAAAAGGAACATCTATTAGAAAGACATATTCTAGCGAAATATTCTTAGCTATAAATAATTCATCTAAACTTTTTGCTTGAGAGATATTCCTTGGATAGCCATCAAGTATAAAACCTTTTTTACATTCATCTTGGCCAAGTTTTTTAGATACTAGTGACAGAACTAAATCATCACTAACAAATTTTCCTGTCGACATTATATCTTGAATTTCTTTTCCAAGGTTTGAACCACCTTTTATTTCTTCTCTCAAAAGATCACCTGTTGAAATTTGGGGAATGCCAAACTCTTTTATGATAAGTTTTGACTGCGTACCCTTGCCGCAACCAGGTGCTCCTAAAAATAATATATTCATAATCTTTCTCCTAATAGTTATAGTAATGGTGCAATTACTAAACTAACAATTGCCATAACATTAATTAATATGTTCATTGATGGACCCGATGTGTCTTTAAGAGGATCCCCAACAGTATCGCCAACCACAGCAGCTGTATGTACATCAGACCCTTTCCCGCCTAGATTACCTTGCTCAACGTATTTCTTTGCATTATCCCATGCACCGCCAGCATTTGACATTGTTAGAGCTAGCAAAACACAACTTAGTAGACCGCCACCAAGTAGACCTCCTAGCATTTCAGCGCCAAACCCTAATCCGATTATTACGGGTGAGAAAACAGCAATTGCTCCAGGTAAAACCATTTTCTTTAGAGCAGCTGTTGTTGCAATTTCTATACATTTTCCATTCTCAGGTTTAGCTGTTCCCTCTAATAATCCAGGTATTTCTCTGAATTGTCGTCTTATTTCATTAATCATTTCAGACGCAGCATCTCCAACGGCCGTAATCGTTAAAGAAGCCACTAAGAATGGAATCATGCCTCCGATAAATAAACCAATTAATACATTTGTATCAGTCAGTAATAATTGCATTGGTATATCTCTTCCATGATTAACTTCTTGTACAAAAGCGGTGATGATTGCAAGAGCTGCTAAGGCAGCAGCACCAATGGCAAATCCTTTGCCTATAGCTGCTGTTGTGTTCCCAACTTCATCAAGACTATCTGTTATCTTTCTAGTATCTTCTCCAAGACCAGCCATTTCTGCTATACCACCGGCATTATCAGCTACAGGTCCATAAGCATCAATAGCCATAGTGATACCAACTGTTGCCAACATCCCAACAGCAGCGATTCCTACGCCATATAAATCAGCATATGCATTAGCAATAAAAATTATTATAGCTATAGAGATGATAGGAATAACTACAGATTCTAGTCCTATAGCCAATCCAGTTGTAATAAGAGTGGCTGGACCAGTTTTACCTTGTCCAGCAATTTTTCTAACAGGTGCGCCACCAGTATAGTATTCAGTTACAAGACCTATCACAACACCACCAATGGTCCCCGCCAAAACAGCGAACCATATATCTGTATTCAATCCTAAGGAACCTATGAGGAAGTATGAAAAGATTACAAAAATTACAGCAGCTGAAAATGTTCCTCCGCGTAACGCATCACTAATTTTTTCAGTTGATGTGGTTTTCGCTAAATACTTCACAATTAATATACCTGCTATCGAACATAATAATCCGAGAGAAGCTAAAGCAAGGGGAAGGAACATTAACGATTCACGTGAACCAAGATTATCAAGTAAAGCCAAACTTATTGTAGAAGCGATAGCTATGGATGCAATTATAGAGCCACAATAAGATTCAAATATATCAGAACCCATCCCAGCAACATCTCCAACATTGTCTCCAACATTATCTGCAATTACCCCAGGATTACGAGGATCATCTTCTGGGATTCCAGCTTCTACTTTTCCAACTAAGTCTGCGCCAACATCTGCACATTTGGTGAAAATACCTCCGCCAACTCTTGAGAATAAAGCAACAACTGATGCTCCCATTCCGAAACCATGAATTACCGAAGTTGTTGCAGGATCACTACCATATAAGAAATATAGTACACCTAAGCCAAGTAAGCCCATGGCGGCAACAGTCAGACCCATTATAGATCCTCCAAAAAATGCAACAGTTAAACTTTCAGATATCCCAAGTTTGTTAGCAGAATTTGTTGTCCTTACATTTGCTTTAGTAGAAGTATACATTCCAATAAAACCTGTGGCAGATGAGCAAATTGCTCCAATAATGAATGCGAGAGTGCTTTGAGGACCAAGTCCAATATATACGCCAAACGTTAAAAACAAAGCAAAAAAGAATAATATAGAATATTCTTTTTTTATAAAAGTCATTGCTCCGAGATGAATTTCATCAGCTATTTCAACAATTTTTCCTTCACCTGCAGAGTAAGTGAGGATAAACTTATACAAAACATAAGCAGTTAATAAACCCAGAATTCCTAGGTAAAGTGGTATTAATTCTAAATTAAACATTCAGCCTCCTTGTTTCATAATGTACTTTTCCGATATTTTTTTAACTGAAAAGGTAATTTATATATTCTTTTAGTAGAAGTCTTCATATAATCATATAATGAAAACAAAAGCACGAAGTGACTCTATCAGAAAACGTAAGAATATTGAAGAAAAATATAGCTGGGACAGATTAAGTGACTCTGATTATGAGAGAAAATCCCATAAGGTAAGAGCCCTAATTGCTACTGTTGTTGTAATTTCATTATTCCTTCTATATATGGTCAAGTTATATCAAGTGCAAGTTTCTAGCCATGAATATTACACAGTAAAGTCTGACTCTAATAGAATTAAAATTCGGCCAATTCAGGCAACACGTGGGATAATTTACGATAGAAAAGGTAATATTCTCGCGGATAACATAAGCACCTTTAATCTAATCGTCAAAAAAGAGATGATCGGTAACAAAAAAGATTTTTTAGATAAACTTGAAAAGCTTGTTAGGTTAGATGAAACCATGATAGATAACATAAATAGTCAGTATAAGAATAGAAGACTAAAAGATATCACCATTATTGAAGATATAACATTAGATGACTATTCTAGAATTGCGGTAGACCAACATATCCTTCCAACAATAGAATTATCACCAAGATCAAAAAGGAGATATAACTCTCCAGAATCTATTTCACATCTTATGGGTTATGTTGGAAAGGTCTCGAATGATGATTTAGATTCATCAGTTGTAAAAATACATGAGGGTATGACAGAGATAGGTAAACTTGGAGTAGAGAGATTTTATCAAAATATACTTTCTGGTCAGCCCGGATTTGAGAAATTAGAGACAGATGCTAAAGGAGAAGTAATAAGAATTTTAGAAAAGAGAGATCCTATTAGAGGAAGAGATGTTGTCTTGACAATTGATTTAGAACTTCAGAATTTTATTTATAAAAAAGTCAAAAAGAAAGAAGGCGCGGTGATAGTCATGGATCCAAATAATGGAGATATCTTAGCATTTGTAAGTTTTCCAGGATATGATATCAACCTTTTCACAAAATCAATATCAAATAAAAAATATCAGAGTTTATTAAATGATGAGAGGAGACCATTGATTAATAGGGCCACTTCAGGTCAATATCCTCCTGGGTCTACATTAAAACCATTTATCGGAATGATTGCTTTGGAGCAAGGTATTATTGATGAGACTAAGCATGTAAATTGTGATGGTGCTTATGAGTTAGGTAATCACAAAAGGCCTTTTCGTTGTTGGAAGAAAGATGGGCATGGGGATGCAGATTTATCTTATGCACTTACTCAATCATGCGATGTCTTTTTTTATAGAGTCGCAGAATTAACAGGAATAGATTTAATAAGTGAGCAGCTATATAAGTATGGATTTGGGCAAAAAACATATTTGGATTTATATGGTGAAAAAGCAGGACTGGTTCCTGATAGACAATGGAAGTCTAAGACTAAAGCCCTGCCATGGTATCCAGGAGAAACATTAAATGTAGGTATTGGTCAGGGATATTTTCTTGCTACTCCTATGCAATTAACTCTAGCTACTGCAAGCTTAGCCAATGATGGTAATACCTATACCCCACATTTATTATTGGGTGATAAGAATAATAAGACAAATGAAGTATCAGTATATAATTATGAAAATAATAAATTTTATACGGCAATGAAAGATCCGCATCATCTTCATATTGTAAAGAATGCCATGTGGCGAGTTGTTAATGAGAAAAGAGTTGGGACAGCTTCTCACCTTAAAAAGGTTAAAAATATAGAATATGCAGGTAAAACTGGTACTGCGCAAGTTTATAACTTAGATAAAGGTAAAACTGGTACTAAAAGTCTTCAAGACCATGCTTTATTTATAAGTTATGCTCCTTTTGAATCACCAGAGATTGTTGTTACAGTCGTGGTAGAAAATGGAGGAGGAGGCTCAACAACTGCTGCACCAATAGCAAGAGATATAATAGAGTATTATATGGATAAGAAACCAACATCGGTATCAATGCATGAGTGAGTTTATAGGGGGTGAAAGAAAACCTTTTCCGGGATTATCAGCTTTATTATATATCGATGCTAAACTTGTTATACCTATTATCATAATTACTCTGATAGGACTGGTTACAATATTTAGTAGTTCGTCCGGGGACATAAACCTAGTACTTAAACAATTAACCAGAATCATAATAGGAATAATTACAATGGTCTTTATCGCCCAGGTTAATCCTGATAATCTGAGGTTGTTTGCACCAATACTATATTTATTTACGATATTACTACTTGCGCTTGTACTTCTTTTTGGCGTGGGTAATAGTGCCGATAGGTGGCTTGATTTATATTTTATAAGATTTCAACCTTCGGAATTAATGAAGATATTAGTGCCTTTGATGTTAGCTACTTTTTATGCAGATAAACCGCTCCCTCCAAAGATATCTTATATATTCATAGCAATATTAATAGTTTTATTACCAGTAATCATGATTATGAAGCAACCAGATTTAGGAACTGCACTATTAATTGGAATATCGGGAGCAATAGCTATATTACTTGCAGGTATGTCATTTAAATTTTTCTTAGGTGGAACCATTACAGCTGTAGCATCGATCCCAATATTATGGATTAATATGCATCAGTACCAAAAACAAAGAGTATTGACTTTTTTTAATCCTGAAACCGATCCTCTGGGGTCAGGTTATCATTTAATGCAATCTAAAATAGCATTAGGTTCTGGTGGTTTTTTTGGGAAAGGGTTCTTTAATGGTACTCAGTCAAAATTAGGTTTTGTCCCAGAACATTCAACTGACTTCATCTTCACTGCATTTGGGGAAGAATTTGGATACTTAGGTGTCATCCTGCTCATGTCTCTGTATCTTTTTATTGCCCTGAGAGGATTAAGCATCTCAATCAAAGCTACAGATAATTTTGGCAGAATCCTAACAGGAACGCTAAGTTTGACTATATTTATTTATGTTTTAGTTAATGTAGGCATGGTTATTGGCTTTCTACCAGTTGTAGGTGCGCCATTGCCATTTATGAGTTATGGCGGTACTTCCATGGTCACATTATTCGCTACGTTAGGAATGATAATGTCAATTAAATCACACCAGAGGATATTAAGAAAATGATTAAAAAAATTCTGCTATTTTTAGTTTTGTCTAATACTGTCATGGCAGATTATAGCCAAAATGAGGTAGAAGTTTTTATTAGCTTTATGCATACCAAACATTCTTATAGTAAAGAGCATCTTCAAGAGTTATTTAATGAAATCAAAATAGAACCACGTATAAAAAAATATTTTAAAAAAGCTCCCGAAAGAACTTTAACTTGGAATGGATGCAAATTAAATAAAAAGAATTGTACTAATTATAAAAAACTATTTGTGACTAAAAAAAATATAGAAAAAGGAGTTATTTTTTGGAATCAAAATAAGCAGTCTTTACTTGCAGCAGAAAAAAAGTATGGAGTGCCACCAGAAATTATCATTGCGATTATTGGAATAGAAAGTAAATACGGATTACGGACTGGAACTTTCAAAACATTTGATACTTTAGCGTCTCTCTCTCTCGGGCCTAATAAAGGTAGACGTGCAAAATTTTATCGTGATGAGCTTGTTAATTTCTTATTAATGTGTAGAGAAAACAAATTAGATCCAAGAAAAATAAAAGGCTCATATGCGGGAGCTCTCGGGAAACCACAATTTATATCAAGTAGCTATAGACACTATGCTGTAGATTTTAATGGGGATAGCGTAGTTGATCTATGGAATTCAAATGATGACGTCATTGGAAGTGTAGCTAATTATTTCAAAAAAAATGGTTGGAAAAGTAACAAGCCTATAATGAGTAGTTTGATATATAAAAATTCTAGTACCAGCTATATAGAAAGTGAGTCTAAGAAAAGTTATAAGCCTAAAACACCTTATAAGATATTCATGAATAATAAAATTCATACAGATGTTGTTATTGCCGAGAGTACTTTATTATCTGTGATTGGAAGAGAGGAGCAGAAGGGTAAAATTTATAGTTTCGGCCATAAAAATTTTTATGTTATCACGAGATATAATCGTAGTAGGCTGTATGCTTTAGCAGTATTTACTTTGAGCCAACAGATTAAGAAACATAAATCTAAGTCAGAACAGAATAATTTATGATATAATCGGTTAGTTAGTTATGGAAATTTTTAAAATTAAAAATATATTTATTACCTTCTTGCTAGTCTCGCTGCTCACGTTGAGTCCTAACGTTTTTTCTGCTCCAATCCCTAAAGCACCTAAGAGTGATGTCAGCTCATATATATTAATAGATTATGATAGTGGAATGGTTATTGCTTCCAAGGACCCAGATCTAATATTACCACCAGCAAGTATTACGAAAATAATGACCTCTTACCTTGCTTTTACTGAACTAAAGAATAAAACAATGGGTTTGCAAGATGAGGTGTTAGTTAGTAAGAATGCATGGCAAACTGGTGGCTCTAAAATGTTCATAGAGGTTGGTAAAAAAGTAAAGATCCAAGAGCTCTTGCATGGAATTATCACTACTTCTGGTAATGATGCCAGCGTAGCAATGGCTGAGCATATATCTGGTAACGAAGAGACCTTTGCAATTTATATGAATCAAATGGCTGATAGTTTAGGCATGAATGATACAAGCTATGCCAATTCAACTGGCCTACCAAATGATGATCTATATACAACTGCTAGAGACATATCATTACTAGCTAGAGCATTAATAAAAAATTTCCCAAAAGAATATAAACTATATTCTCAAAAAGAATATGTTTTCAATGAAATTAAACAATATTCTAGAAACAAGCTTCTGTATCTAGATGATTCAGTTGATGGAATCAAGACAGGTTTCACAAAAAAAGCTGGATATTGTTTAGCTACATCAGCAAAACGCGGATCAAGACGATTAATATCTGTTGTTCTTGGAGCTAAGTCACCAGATCAGAGAACTAAAGTATCCAAATCTTTATTAGAATATGGTTTTAGGTTCTATGAAACTCATAAATTATTTTCTAGTAATCAAGAGTTAACACAAACCAGGGTATTTAGTGGTGACAAAAACACTATAAGTCTAGGAGTTATTGATGATACATATATTTCTATACCGAGGAGACAGATTAAAAACATCAAGAAGAAATTCGTAATAGATCAAAATCTCAGTGCCCCTGTTAGCAAAGATGAAGCAGTTGGTTATGTTGTTATTGAACTAGAAGGAAAGCCAATAACTACTTTCAAACTGTTTGCGATGGAGACAATCGCAGAGGGAAGTTTTTATAGGAAAACTTTAGACTCTATCTATAGATACTTTTAATCATGGATGAAATTTATCTAAATGGTAGTTTCCTCGCTAGATCTGAAGCTCAAATTTCAATTATGGATAGAGGATTTTTGTTTGGTGATGGAGTATATGAACTAATTCCTGTTTTTAATAAAAAAGTATTCTTACTAGAACAACATTTACAACGCTTAAAAAATAGTTTAAATCTCATTCAGATGGATGAGGTCAAGGGTCTTGATAAAATAATTAATACTTTAGTAAATAAAAACACAAAAAATACTTTTTTTATATATCTACATATCACAAGAGGGCCTCAGCAATATAGAAACCATATTTATTCAGATGAGACCGAGCCTACGGTTTTATTAATGTGCGAAGATTACCCTCAGTTTTCTGACGATTTGATTAAAAAAGGTTTTAAAGGAACTGTTCAGGATGACTTTAGGTGGATGAAGTCAAACATAAAGAGTATATCTTTATTAGGAAATGTTTTATTGAAAAATTATGCATCTACTAATGGGTGTTATGAAACACTCCTTATTCGAAATAAGAAATTGACCGAGGGATCTACAAGTAATGTTTTTTTAGTCAAGGACGGAAGTATATATACACCAAAACTTAGTAATGAGTTGTTGCCTGGTGTTACTAGAGATTTACTTATTAGACTTCTTCATAAAAATAATTTAAAAGTTTTGGAGTCTGATATTTATGAGTCAGATATAGCAGAAGCGGATGAAATATGGTGCTCTAGTTCTACTAATGCAGTTGTGCCAATTGTGAAACTTGATGGTAATATGATTAAAGACGGGAAAGTTGGACCTGTTACTACCGAGGTCTATACCATTGCTCAAGATTTTATAATGAATTTTTGATAAATACATAAACCGCTATAGCTGAATAACGGTTTATGGATTATGTTTACTTAGTTTGTCTTTGGGTCACATGAATATGCAGCAGCATTCATTTCTTGTGCTTTAGCTGTACATTCATCTCTTGACGAAAATGGTCCAACAACTTCAAAACGATCGAAATCATTTTCTATTGGAAAAATTTTAGCTGTATATTCACTTGGAGGGGTACCTGTACCACCACCACAAGCTGTAAGGACAGCTGTTAACATTAAGACAGACATTATTTTGAAATTTTTCATTTGCCCCCCGTTTGGCATTATTATCAATAACAGTAACCATTATACTGCTAGTTAACTCTATTTCACAAACATTTAATCAAAAAACGTAAATTAAAAGAGGAAAAGCTATATAAAAAATTCTATAATGAATAATAATATGGAGTTATGAATATTATCATTTGCTAATATATAAATAAGAAATTTGGCAAATGTAGCATTTTAAAAAATATATAAACGTAAAATAAATTACAAGGGGTTAAAATGAAAGAAATAAAAAAAGATAAGGGAATAATGTCTAAAATCTCTGATTCTCGTAGAGGATTTATGAAAGGCCTGGCTACGGTAGCTGCCGCAACTCCGGTTGTCGGAGCACTAATGAAATCAAAAGACGTTGATGCGGCTATGGCTGATCATACAATGTATCTTAGAGGTTCATATTTTGAGAGTTGTACGTGTGAAACAATATGTCCATGCTTGCTCTTACTCGACCCAACAACGGGTTTTTGTAAAGCGATACTTGGATGGGATATTCAAAAAGGACATGTGGGTACTGTTGATGTAAGTGGACTAAAAGTAGCAATGTGGTTGAATGCTCCAGATAATCTATTAAAGGGTCAATTTGAAATGGCTGTTTATATAGACGAAAGAGCAAGCCGATCTCAGTTTAATGCATTAAGAGAAGCTTACCATGGAATACATGGTGGACATTTAGGTGTGATTGCAAGTCTTGGTAAAGGTGCCGAAGGTGCTCCAAGAGAATATCTCCCAACTAAATCTGCTAAAATTCAAATGACCCAAGTAGGTGGTAACAGACATCTTCTTATAGAAGGAGTTCTTGAGAATAAAATGGAACAGTTAGGCGGCGCATCTGGAAGACCAGTTGTATTACATGACATGCCACTAGCGGTTGCTCCACCATATCCGGTAACTATAAGCAGAGCTACAAAAGCTACTTTCACTGATCATGGAATTAATCATTCCTGGGAAGGCGGTAATGGTTTAAGCTCACCATTTGTTTATATGGATGGCGGAGCTAAGCAAACAGCTATAGAAGTATAACTTTTTGTAAGACGACCCGATCTATTAGCTAGGCCGGGTCGTTTTTTAATTATTGAAACACAAAATTATGGAAACACAAGCAAATACTCAGTTTGAACAAGCACCTTTAAAAGACCGTATGGTTGTTTATGTCGGTGTGGCTATTGTACTGCTAATCTCTTGGCTTTACATTTTAGGTATGGGCTGGCATATGAACACCCTTCCTTTCGTTGAAAATACGAATATGAATATGAATATGGACATGAACATGGATAAACCTATGAACATGGATAAACCTATGAACATGGATAAACCTATGAACATGGATAAACCTATGACTATGAAATCTGGCATTATAGAAAGCGTCTTAATGTGGATGCCTCCATCAACGGGATCATGGGCTACAAGTGACTTTATTTTATTATTCTTAATGTGGGCAGTAATGATGATTGCAATGATGACACCATCTATTCTTCCAATGCTTTTTTTATTCACTACCTTGAATTCTAGAAATCGTGCAAACGGCAAGGAAACATCTTCTACGATGATCCTACTTTTTGGTTATCTATTAAGTTGGGTTATATTTAGTTTGGTAATAACTCTCCCACAGTTTGCAATGCATCAAGCAGGTCTCCTGAATCCAATGATGGAGCCTACTCATGCTTATATTGGATCTATTGTTTTATGTCTAGCTGGTATTTATCAATTTACTCCATTTAAAGAAGCTTGTTTAACAGTTTGTCAGTCTCCATTAAGCTTTCTGATGAATAATTGGAAAGATGGAAATTTAGGAACTTTTATAATTGGATATAAGCATGGATTTTATTGCATAGGATGTTGCTGGGCTTTAATGCTTACTTTATTTGCGCTAGGTGTGATGAATATAATGTGGGTAATGATCTTGACAGTCTTTGTGTTATTTGAAAAATTATCATATAAGAATCCGCTTCTGTTTAGACGTGTTACAGGTTTTGTATTCATATCCTGGGGTATTTTGTTATCAATATAAATTATTTTGAATAATAAAATAAGAAAACATATTAAAATATTTGGTAAAGTTCAAGGTGTTGGTTATAGATTATGGCTGCAATCATTTGCAATCCAGTATGGTGTTTTTGGATGGGTTAGAAATAATTCGCATGGTGAAGTTGAATCATTTATGATTGGTGATGAAGAGACAATTATTAATCTAATAGAACAATGCTATATGGGTCCACCCGATTCTGCTGTAGAAAAAATATTAATCTCTGATTCTAGTGATGATTTCGATGCTAAATCTTTCGAAATTATGACAGACAATTAATCATCATAAAGATATTCTTTTTCTTATCATATTTAGTCTATCTGGTGTTCCAACGTCATCCCATAATCCTTTGTATAACTCTGCACCAATATTAATTTCCTTTCGTAGAATAGTACCTAGTTCCTTATCCATATAATTTAAAAATAACTCTGGTCTATAAAGTCCTATTCCCGTATATATATAATCATCTCCTTTGATTTTTTCGTCATTTTCAATATTGAAATCACCGGAAAGGTATTCTGGTTTAGTGGTCAATACTAGATGCGCAAGAGTTTTCTTTTTAAGTTTCATATTAAGTAAGTCGATAAATAAATAATTCGTCCATATATCAGCATTAACAACGATAAATGGTTTTTCATTAAATTCATGTATTATATTTCTAATGCCATTAGCTGTCCCGTTCGGCATATCACCTTCATCACTTATTATAATTTCAATACCATACTTAGAGCCATCACCAACATGCTCATGGATATAGCTGCCAAGGTATCCAGTATTTATAACTATTTTTTTGATACCAGCCTCTGACAGCCTTATAATCTTATCCTCTATTAGAGTCATATTGCCTATGCGTAGCATTGGCTTAGGTATATCTCTAGTCAATGGCATCATTCTTTTACCTCTACCAGCTGCTAGTATCATTGCTTGGTCCGTCATAATGCTTCCTTTATATTTATTTCTAGTAATAATTTTTTCAATTTCGACATATCTGGATATTTGGTGACTATTGTTTCTATATACTTATATGTTCGCGGGATATCATTTAGATATATAGATTTTTTATCACGATAATTAAGCCTTGAGAAAATACCTATTGCCTTCAAGTGTCTTTGTACACCTGTGATATCAAACCAATACTCAAATTGGCTATGATCCATAACAACATCTTTATTTAATCTTTGTAAATACGACTCCATCATTTTATAGGTAATCTCATCATCCCAATCTATGTAACAATCTTTTAAAAGAGAAACTAAATCATAAGTTAGTGGGCCAATTAATGCATCTTGATAATCTAGAATCCCTGGATTATTTTTATTTGTCATCATAAGATTTCTGGAATGAAAATCTCTATGAATAAATGTCTGTGGTATATCTAGTAGTGTTTTTGCAATCTCTATATAACATTGTTCCAGGGTATCTTCTTGTTCGTGAGATAGCTCTATTTTTAAATGTTTATTGATGAACCAGTCGCTAAATAATCGCATTTCAATTAATTGTTCTTTCATATCAAACTTCTTTAAATTATCACTACTGACTAGATTTTGCATATGACAAAGTGCATCAATTGCGTCCGTATATAAACAATAAACAGTCTCTTTATTCAATGCATCTAAATAAATATTTTTCCCTAAGTCAGACATTAATATATAGCCTTTTGAGTCATCAACTTCATGTATAACTGGCACATTAAGACCTGCTGTTGATAACCTCTTTGTGATATCAAGAAATGAAGTTAAAGGCTCATGCTTTGGCGGAGCATCCATTATAATCTTAGTATCATCTTGAGATATAACTCTATAGTAAGATCTGAAGCTTGCATCAGAAGATGCTTTTTCAATAGAAAAATCAGAAGAGTAATATTGCTTTACCCATTTAGTTAAACCATCAAGTTTATTTTGTTCCATTTGGTAATATTACATGATTATTAAGTTATTTTTCACAAAAAATATCTACTTCATATAAAATTATTACATGAATAAAAAAAATATCTTCAAAGAATCAATGGATTTACAAATTGCTGCCAAGAGTATAGGCTTGGACTGGCTTGAAGTTGATGGGATTATTAGCAAAATCAGAGAAGAGACTGAGGAAGTTGATGAAGCAATAAAAAATCATGATAATACAGCAATTAAAGAGGAACTGGGTGATTTAGTCTTTACTATTCTATGTTTAATGAGACATCTAGATTATGACCCAGAAGAGATTATAGAGTTAGCCAACCTTAAATTTAAAAAGAGATACGAGCAGGTACTTAAGCTACTTAAAGAACAAGGAAAAAATTATGCAAATCCTGAAGAAATGGAAAAGCTCTGGCAGATTATAAAAAAACAATCTTAGTCTTGTTTGGGCCATACCCAAACTAGTTCCCTAGTGCAAACTTTTGATTTTAACTGCTTATCATAATCTAGTGGCGCAAGTTTAATCAAACGATTACAGAGAAATATAACTCCATGCTTATCAGTAGTACATAGATGACAATTACCTATAACTCCAAGCACATACAATATTGTTATCAGAGAAAATACTGCTGCAAAAGCTGATATCCCTATATGTCTATTTTTTTGTTTTAAAAGCAGATAAAGTATTACGATTGATAAGTATATTAGAAAAAATGAGCCTAATGTTAGTTCTAGCCATAACGATAATCCAATCAAGAGAACAGTTAAAAAAATTAAGATTTCTTTATTCACCTAATAATACCTTTTTTTTATAATCACAAAAATTCACCACTGAACATTTATAACACTGAGGTTTTCTTGCTATGCAAGTATATCTACCTAGTATGATTAGCCAGTGATGTGCATGTAATTTATATTTTTTAGGAATATTTTTCTCAAGTTTTTTTTCTACTTGATCAACATTTTTACCTGGGGCTATACCTAGTCTATTGGATACACGAAATACATGTGTGTCTACACCTATAGTTGGTTGTCCAAACGCATTATTAAGGACAACATTAGCCGTCTTTCTTCCAACCCCAGGAAGTTTTTGCAGAGTTTCTCTGTCTTCGGGTATTTTGTTAGCATAATCATTAACTAGCATTTTGCATGTAAGAATGACATTCTTAGCTTTAGAATTATATAAACCAATGGTTTTAATATAAGATTTTAATTTATTTTCTCCAAGCTTAATAATCTTCTCGGGGGTTCCTGCTACTTTATATAATTTAGACGTTGCTGCATTCACACTTTTATCTGTAGCTTGTGCTGATAAGATTACAGCAATTAGCAATTGAAAAGTCGTCTCATAATAAAGTTCAGTGACCGGTTCTGGATCATTCTTCTGTAGAGTTTGAAAGATTGAGATAATCTTTTCTTTATTCATATTCTTTTATTTCATTACTCTTAATTTTTTCTTTAGAAATAATATCATCTATATATGCCTTTATTTTATGAGATTCATTTGAACTATCTTGTGCCAGCTTTTTTATTTTTTTAATATCATTCAATCTTATATTTTTTTTATTATAATAATTTTTAGATATATCAGCTTGTCTGCTAGGCCATTCCCAATCATAATTATCTTTATATTTTTTCATTTCCATACAATCTACTGGGCACTGACTGATACATAGCTCACAACCGTTACATTGATCATCTAATATAAAATGTTTTTGATGCCTTGCTCCTATTATTGCATCTACTGGACAAACTTTAATGCATATAGTGCATCCAATACACTCTTCAACTCTTATATCAGCTATATGATAATTTTCTATTTTATTAGGTTCAATAATATTAATCCCATTTAAAATATTTTTTAGCTGTTTTTCTGTATGTAGGCCACCAGGCTCACACTTATTAAAATCTTCACTATCTTCAACTACTGCTACAGCATAAGATAGACAATCTTTGTATGTGCATTTTTTACATTGAAGCTGAGGTAATGCTTTTTGAACTTTCTCAATTAACGGGTTTACTTTTGACATTTAGGTAATCTTGGCACCAGGCATTACATCTTTTTCTGGCTGTAATACAATTATGTCCCCATCGTTCTGTGTTGCTAGCATCATACCGTTAGATGTCCCAAATTTCATTTCTCTTGGC
>Ga0257114_1000347_pt1 | contig 36058 bp, 20 predicted proteins | sample SI112_10mmetaG_FD_190149 | JGI IMG/M metagenome (GOLD analysis project Ga0257114, IMG submission 190149) | Marine microbial communities from Saanich Inlet, British Columbia, Canada - SI112_10m | ecosystem: Environmental > Aquatic > Marine > Inlet | place: Canada: British Columbia | collected...
GAGCGAAGCATTGACTCAAGTATCCGTGCGAAGCGGCTGTGAGAGTGAGGGTGATGTCAGATGTGTGCGTTGGCTAGACGACGCGACTTTTCTCGCTGGTTACGCGAGTGGCGCCGTTGAGATGTGGGACGCAAATCGTGGTTCGACAGTTGCGAGGTTCGTTGGACACGAGCGCGCGGTGACGGCGCTCGAGTTGATTAATAACGATCTCGTCAAGAACGCACGCACGTCAGTGTGCGTTGCTTCAGCATCTCGGGATAAAACGGTCCGCATATGGCGCCTGGACGATTCACTCGGTCGCGACTGCACCACATTGACTGGTCACGAAGAACCCGTCACTTCTCTCGCCATCGCATTGTCTACAAATGAGCTCTTCAGCGTGGGAGGTGACGAGATCCGTTGCTGGTCTTGCGCGCCGGGATACCCGTTACTATATGTTTTGAACACAGAACATAAAGTGCCGGTCAATTCGATTTCCCTCGCACCGGATTTGAGTTTCATGATCACGGCCGCGACTGACGGCGTCATGCGATTGTGGGTCTTTACGCTCGAAAACTCAACAATGGTGCAACAAAAGTCCAGAGGGACCAACTTTCATCGCGCGGACGATTATGATGACCGAACTTCGGGCGTTGGTACATCTAATCACACACCGTCGGTCGGTAACAGCTCCTTCATCGGAGGGCGACGAACAAAGAAGGTCGCTTCCCAACCTCCCACGGTGACGTTGGAATTCCGCGGGCACATCGGTGAAATCACTTGTACCGCCTGCGCGTCGACTGGGTTATTCGCAAGCAGTGGTGTTGACAGCAGCATCATGCTGTGGGAGCCTAGGAACGCAAAGCACGTGGGGCTGATCAAAGCACACGATGGACCGATTACTGCTTTGAGCTTTAACCGAGATGGCAAACTGCTCGTATCCGCATCTGTCGATCGAACGTGCAAAATCCACAGTTCGCTCACCGGTAAACTGATTGTTTCAATGAATCACATTCATCGAATTACTTGTGCGAGTATTTCGCTAGACGCAAGTTGCGTTGTGACGGGTGCAGGAGACGGAACGATGCGTCTCTGGTCTTGGATCGGACGACGAGGGACGGCATCCACGGGCGCTTACCCACGAGATCCCAACATGCTTCGTCGCGCGGAAGCGAAGGAAGACGTCGAATCACGAAAATCTGACGATACAACGGTGTCTGTTCATCGAGCGAAAGTGACCGCGGCGGCACATCTCGAGCTCCACGGCGTTGGCTCGTACTTTGTCACAGGCGCGTCTGATGGCTCGGTGCGTGTTCTCGACTCAAAAAATTGGAAGCTCAACATGAACATGACTCCGTTGCAAGCCAAGGTTGTTAAAGATGACCTTGCTTTCACTCCGTCTCCGATACTTACGATGCATTCCGAAAGGTCTGATTCGATTGTCTATTTTGGACGATCCGATGGCTCGCTCACTGCGTGGGATTTCAGTGCAAATTCATGGGCGTGGTCAAAGAGTAAGGTTGCTCAGGCACATGAACTGGGCGTGTTTTCGATGACGGATGCCGGTCATGGAACACTCATCACCGGTGGCGGTGGCGGGAAGATATGCGTATGGGACGTCCGCAGTCGTAGTGGTCCCACCATCATGAAGTCATTCGAAGCGCACAATTCGCGTGTGCGCGGTTTATGCTCAGACGATTCCTTCACGCTCTACTCCACTGGTGGCGATAGATTGGTGAAGTTTTGGGATCTCGACCATGAAACGTGTAAGCGTGAGTTTATTGCACACGACACAATCGTCGTTGACTGCACTCTTACTCCACGAGGCCTCGCCACCGTCGACATCGACGGGCTGGTGAAAATCTGGGACGAGCGCGCCGCGACGGAATCCGCGCGTTTCCAGCTCCCTCCTGGCGTCCCACTCTCGTGCACCAAGATCGCAGATCAACAACATTGGATTGCCACTACCACTGACTTCGCTCTATACGTCAGCGACGTTCGCACGTTTCGCGAAGTCATCACCTTTCCAAGTCCTCGCGCGCAGACGCGCGTCGTCGCCGACGTCGCCGTCGGCGCAGCCGCCTTCAATCCAGCCGGCACCCGCGCCGTCGTCGCCGACGCCTTCGGGTGCGTCCACGGTCTCTCCACGGCGTTCGTCAGCAACGCTGTTTTGGACGCCGCGCAAAAGATTCATGCACTCGCGTAATCCTATTCGCCGCCTTCAATCTTCATCTTTGAAATTCCAGCTGTCGCCAAGTCCGTTGCTCTGCCCGCCACACCACCGACAGTACGACGCGCGATGGCCCCCGACGCGCGCGCGCGCGACCTCGACAACGGTCGCAAGAAGCTCGAAGAGTTCCGCGCGCGTAAAGCCGCGCGCGCGGCGTCGTTGAAGCGCGACGCTGCGCCGAACGCGCGCGTCCCGCTCGACGATGTCCCGAACGGTGAGCCGAACGATACGTACAGCGCGCGACTGGAAGCGAAACTCGCCGAGTTAGGCAGCGTCGCGGGAAGCGTGCGCGAGGATGCGCCGTTAGATGGCGTCGCGGAGGCGGTGACGAGCCCGGAGAGCGCGAGAGCGCGGCCGCAGGTGATCGATGAAGATTACGGCGCGACGCTCGACGAGGCGGCGGCGAAGGAAAACGCGCGCATCGCGAGTGAACGCGCGCTGTACGATGCGAAGACGGATTATCGCGATGTAAACGATGCGATGGATGCGATCGGGGCGGATAAGATTGCGGGAGACGTCGCGGGCGAGTTGCAGCGGGAGTTGGAGACGCTGCGCGAGGAGTTCGCGGGCGAACGCGAAAGATTGGAGGAGGAGATCGCGAGTTTAGAGCGCGAAGTGACGCGATTGAAGACGGTGGAACCGGAATTGGAGGCTTTGCGAGTGTCGTTAGACACAAAAGAGGCCGCGGCGCGGGCGAGCGCGGAGGAGGTGGCGAAGGTTCGCGACGAACTCGCGGCGAAGGTGGACGAGCTGTCGAGCGCGGCGGCGGAGATCGAAGAGGCACGAGCGGGCATGGAGGAGATGAAGAGCGCGGTAGAGGAGGCGAAGAAGCAGTCGAAAGACAAAGTCAAGAGAGCTATCGCCAAAGGCAAAAGTATCGAGGCTGAGAAGAAGGCGCTCGAGGAGGAGATGACGACATTACGTTCGGCGAGCGAGGAACACGCCAAGTTGACACAAAATCTCGCCGAAGCGGAGTCCAAACTTGCTGCGCTTCAAAACGATCTCAACGCCGCAAACGATAAAGCGATGATGTTTGAGGGCATGGACGACGCACTCGCCGAAGAAAAGATTCGTAACAAGGATCTTCAAGCGCAGCTTGTCATGTTGAAATCTCTCGAAGCGAAAGAAAAACCACTCGAGGTTGAGCTCGCTGCGGCGAAAGAAACCGTGGAAAAGCTCAAAGCTGAAGTTCAAAACGCCCAAAGTGCGCTTGAAAGTGCACAAGCCGACGTTGAAGCCGCGCGCGCGGATGCGGATGCGCAAACCATGCAGTTGAGGGAAGATTTGGCAATTGCTGTCGAATCCTTGCGGAAAGTCGAAGAGAGCGCTGCAGAGGAACAGGCAAAAATTGAAGAGGAGCGCGCGCAATTCGTGTCGCAAATTGACGACATCACGGAGCAATTGGGCGTTTCCGAGCGCGCCGTTTTTGAGAAGGACGCGGAGATTCAGTCACTCGTGGCGAGGATTGAAGACGCGCAGAGTTCATCTAACGATGACGTGGCGCGATTGCAAGCGGCGCTTGAAGCCGCCGAGCAAGAAAAACAAGCCCAGTCGACGGATTTGTTAGAGCGTCTGAACGATGTGTCATCACAATTAGAAGACGCGCACGGGAAGTTCGCCGCATTAAGCGACGAAAACGCGACGCTTGAGAGTGAGATCGCGGCGAAAATCGATGAAATTGCCGCGCTCACGTCTCGCGTTCAGGAAGCGAGCCAATCTTCCAACGATGAAACAAGGGCACTGCGCGCGCAGCTGGAAGAGTTAAGCGCTGAAAATGCCTCTCAAAGCGCAAGCATCGCCAAACTTTCCGATGCAGCGCGCGCGACAAACGAAGAAGCGAACGCGCTAAAGGCAGCGAAGACTGCTGTCGAAGACGCGCTTCGAGCAAAGGATCACGAAATTGCGCGAGCGCAATCTGCGTTCGACGACGCCCGAGGCGCGGCGGCGGCTGAGCTCGTAGATGCGCGCTCGCGCCTCGACGCCGCTGAAACGGAAAAGAGTGTGCAGCACGAACAACTCGTCGAAATCAACGCGCGCATGCAAGCACAGACGGCAGAACTCGCGGCTTTGAATTCCGCCAAGTTGAGTGCGGAGGATACTGTCGCCAAGCGAGACGAAGAAATCGCCAAGCTCACGGAACACATGCGTTCGCTCGAATCATCCGGAGACGTCGTGGGCGAGCTTCAAGCGCGCATCGAACTCCTTACGCAGGAAAAAGAATCGCTCGAGGCCCAAATCGTCGATTCTAAAACGGGATTGCAGGCTTCTCAAGATGAAATCAAGTCCCTGTCGAGCGCCAAGGAGAGAGCCGAAGGCGAGTTGAGTGCAAAGGATGCGCAAATAGCCAAACTGACTGCAAAGGCGAAGAAGACGAAGAAGGCGTCCGATGATTTACTTGCCGCGCTTCGCGCAAAACTCGACGCCGCTGAGCAAGAAAAAGAAAACTCGATCGCGCAGTTGCGAGAAGAAATCAGCGCGGCAAACGTGCGAGTTCAAGCGGTGGAGAAGGAGGCTGCCGACGTCGCGGCGTCTAAATCTGCGCTCGAGAAAGAGTTAGCGGCGAAGTGCGACCATATTAATGAACTCAGCGCGAAGGCCGACGAAGCGCGCGGTGCCGTCGGCGAGGAGTTGTCGCACACGCAAGCTAAGCTCGACGCCATGGAGGAGGAGAAGATCGTAGCCGAAAAACAACTCAAGGAATACGTGGAACGATTACAGGGCGTCGACGCTGAGTTGTCGGCGCTCAAGGATGAGAAGGAAAAGCTCAAAGTTGCGATCACGGAGAAGAATCAAGAGACGTCGCAACTTCGCGAGCACATCAAATCAATGAACGCTGGTTCAAGCGAAGAGTTGTCTCGCGTCAACGAGGCACTCACCGACTTGCGCGTTTCGCACGAATCCGCGATCGCCGAGCGCGAGGCGCTCCTCGTCGCTCGAGCCGACGTTGAAGAGCGTTTGGCGAAAGTTGAGGCCGAGCGCGATAGTCTTGCGCGTGATGTGGCGTCGACGAGCGAAGCCGCGTCGCGCGTCGCCGTGCTTGAAAAGGAAATCGCCGATATCCGAGTCGCAGAGGAGAAGACGCTCGCGGAGACGACTGCGTTGGTTGAGGAAAAGAGCGCGTTGATCGCGCGACTCACCGCCCAAGTAGAAGAGGCAAAGACGAATGGCGCCGCTGGGGCACAAAGCCGAATCGGCGAGTTGAACGCAGCGCTGGGTGAGGCGCAAGGCGAAGTCTCGAGCTTGCGCGCAGAGCTCCGGGCGGCGCAGACGTCGCTCGCGTCAACGCGAGATTTGCAAGAGCGGTTGGTGCGCGCGGAAGCGAACCTCACGACTTCGCAAGAAGTGCAAAATGATTTAAGGTCGAAGCTCGCCGACGCGAACGCCGCGCTGTCGAAGCAGCAGAGCGCCCCGCTACCGTCGACGCCTCCGCCGCCGACTTCGGCGTCGCGACGACTCCCGCGAACGCCGAGCGACAGCTCGCACGCGGTCGACATCGAATCCGGCGACCGCGCGGAATCACCGTCGAAATCCCTTCGCGTTTGGAAGGATTCTCGCGTCACCGGCCGCGTGCCCGCGCGATTCCAACCGATCATGGAATTTTGCGACAACGCCTTCGTTCGCTTCTTCCGCGTCATGCGAACGCAACCCTCGCTTCGCTTCGCCGCCCTATCCTACTGGGCCATCCTCCACGCGTGGCTCTTTTTCCATCTCTTCGTAGCGTTTTAACGTCAACCGTCGCCATTCGAGACCACGACGCGCCCGACGCCTTCGCGTCACTTCGCGCCGCGAATCCAACCGAATCCAACCGAATCCAACCGCCGCGTCCGCCATGACGCTCCGCGCGCCGCGCGCCGTCCCGCGCGCGCCGCCGACGCCGACGCCGACGTCGACGCCGCGTCCCGCGCCGCGCGCGCGCGTCGTCGTCGCGTCGTCGTCGCGCGACGACGACCGCGCCGCCGCCGCGCTCACGCGACGCGCGCTCGCCGCGCTCGCCGCGTCCGCGGCGTGCGCGCGCGTCGACGCGCCGCCGCTCGCGCGCGCGCGAACGAGCGCGGTGCCTCGCTCGACGTCGCCGCTGCTCGGGACGACGCTGCGGCCGTCCCAGGTGGTCAAGGTGAGACGACGACGACGACGACGACGACGAGACGCGGCGACGCGAGACGAAGGCGGAGACTGACCGACGGCGACGCAAAACAGGGGTGCTGGCAGCTCTCCGGCGGACACGGCGGCGAACGCGCGAGCGATCGCACGCGAGGCGACGACGCGACGACGGATTTCGCGACGTTCGTCGACCGCGGCGTGACGACGTTCGACACGGGACCGGAGGCGTGCGGCTACGGACCGAGCGAAACGCTGGTGGGAGAGTACCTGAAGACGGCGCACGGGAAAAAACACGGCGATGAGATAATCGTGTGCACGAAACTGTGCTGCGTCGGGCGAGAGCAGACGACGATGACGAAGGCGTGGGTCGAGGAGAACGTGACGCGACCGATGCGACGCATAGGGGTGGGGAAACTCGGGATGGTGCAGCTGTATTGGAACGATTACGATAAGAAAAATTACGTCGACGCGGCGCTGTTTTTGACGGATTTGAAGCGGGCGGGGAAAATCGGCGCGGTTTCGCTGACGAATTTCGACACGAAGCGCGTGAAGGAGATGGTGGACGCGGGCGCGGAGATTTCGACGAATCAGATTCAGTACTCGTTGCTCGATCGACGGCCGGAGAAGGTGATGGTGGACTATTGTCGACAGACGGGCGTCGGGCTGTTGCCGTACGGCGTCGTCGCGGGGGGACTGTTGTCGGATAAATATTTGGACGCGCGCGCGGAGGACGTCGTCACGAATACGTCGTCGCTGCGAAAGTACGCGTCGGTCATCGGGCAAGTCGGTGGATACCAGTGGTATCAAAGTTTGCTCCGAACGCTCCGCGCCGTGGGCGACAAGCACGACGGCGCGAGCATCGCCAACGTGGCGTCGAAGTGGGTCCTGGACTCGCCCGCGGTGCCGGCGATCATCGTCGGCGCGCGAAACGCGAATCACGTCTCCGATCACCTCGCGCTCTTCGACTTTGATTTAGACGCCGACGATCGAGCGGCGATCGCGAGCGTGCTCGCGAAGGGCGCGCAGCCGACCGAAGACGCGTACACGTGGGAGCGCGGAGGTCGATGGTAGAGCTACTAGTGAGGTTGTTATACAAATTTTGTCGTTTGCTTCGCGACTACCCCTCGGACACGCGAACGACGATTTTCCCAAACACCGCGGGATCGCGCAATAAATCGCACGCGCGTTCGATGTCCTCCAACGCCAAAACCTCGCCGACGGGAACGCGCAGCTTACCACTCTCGACTAAACGCGCGATATCGATCATCGCGTCCGGATCTAAACGCATGACGGCTTGCTCGTACCCGACGTCGCGTTGCCAACGCGTAATCGTCGCCTTCCGCGCGTACTCGCCCACCCCCCTCATCGCGCCGTACACCATCCCTCGCTCGCTCGCGATGTGCTTGCCCAAATCCCCGTGCAGCGTCACGTACCGTCCGACGCCGTACTTCAACAACTCGATCGCGCTCCGCTCCGTCCGCGCCGTCCCCACGCAATCCACCGCCAAATCAAACGGCGCTCGCGCCGCCGTCGCCCGCCGCAACGAAAACCCCTCTCGCTCGTAATCGTGCGCCTCGTCCACCCCGATCACCTCTCGCAGTCTCACCGCGTCGCTCGCGCGCGCCGTCGTCACCACCTCGCACCCCGCGCTCTTCGCCAGCGCGCACGCCGCCGTCCCCACCGCGCCGCCGCCGCCCAGCACGCACACCCGCTCCCCCGCCCTCGCCCGTCCTCGCTCCATCACCGCCCTGTGCGCCGTCAGCGCCGCGAACGGTATCGCGCTCGCCTCCTCGTGCGTCATTCCTCGCGGTTTCTTCGCCACCGCGTGCGCCGGCGCCTTCGCGTACGTCGCCCACGCGCCGCTCCGCGTCGTCGGCGCCGTCGCGCCGTAGCACTCGTCGCCGACCCGCCAGCCTCGCGTCTTCGCGCCGACCGCGCGCACCACGCCCGAGAACTCTCGTCCCGGCGTCCACGCGCGTCGCGCGTTCGGCGCGCCGGCGTAGACGTCGACCGCGTACCCGTCGCGCGCGGCGTTGACGTCGATGTGATTCACCGTCGCGCATCGCACCTCCACGAGCACGTCGCGCGCGCCGATCGCCGGCACCTCGCAGTCGGCGACGACGGCGACGCGGCGCGTCTCGGCGCACGCGCGCGCGGCGCGCATGACGCGCGGGAGCGACGCCATGCGCGTCGCGATGTCGCGACGTCATTCGCGTCGCGAATCCGCGTCACACCGACGCGTCGCGCGGATTCGCGATGCGCGCGACGACGACGGCGCGCGCGTCGACGTCGCGCGCGACGCCCGCGGCGTCGAAGCGCCTCGCGGCGCGCGGATTCGCGACGCGAAAGCGCGGATTCGCGACGCGATGGCCGTCGACGCGGATTCGCGACGCGCGACGACGCGCGGACGCGGACGACGCGCGATCGAGCGCGCGCGACGACGACGACGACGATGACGACGACCGAGGCGCGACCGACGGCGACGACGGGCTGTCGAGCTCGTTCGCGGACGAGGTGGCGAGACGCGGCGGCGCGCGCGCGTCGACGACGCGACCGAATCCGAACCCGTTCGATCGCGACGGCGCGAGCGATGCGCCGAAACCGCCGCGGTTCGCGCCGAATCCGAGCGCGCCGCGACGCGCGGACGAGAACGATCAGCTCGCGCGGTCGCGCGCGCTGCAGAGCGAGGGGCTGGAGGGATTTCCGGCGCGCGCGACGGAACTGCTCAAGACGGGATTCGCGGTGTTTCTCGGGTTCGGCCCGTTCGTGGCGGCGATATCGGTGGTGTTTTGCGTGACGTATTTTTTGTTCGGGTCGGATTTCATCCACGGCGGTGAAGGGTACGGCGCGCCCGCGTTCGTGCCCGCGGAGGTGTTGCTCGGCGAGCCGACGGTGGATCCCACGGTGCCGTTCGCGTCCGGCGACGCGCGGCGCGCGTCGTGATTCGATTCGATTCGATGCCTTCGCTTCTTCCTTCGTTCGTTCGTTCGCGTTTAAGTTCGGCGTCGAGCGGGTCGTCGTGACGGCGCGTTCCGTTCGACGCGTCTCGCCGCCGCGCCGAAAAAGGCGGGAAAAATCCAATTGTTAAGATTCATGCGATCCGCATCGCGCGACGCTCGCGACGCGTCCCGAACCGCGCGCGTCGTGCGTCGCGGGCGATCGACTCGAAAAATCATTCATGTTCTCGTTCGCCGCGCGCGCGCTCGCGGCGTCGCCGCCGTCGACGCCCGCGAAGCGCGCGCCGTCGTCGCGCGACGACCTCGAGACCGATCGCGGACGCGGCGGCGAAGACGCGCCGGTGACGCCGACGAAGGGCGCGCCCGTGCGCGTCGACGCGGCGGTCAAGGGAGTGTATCGATACATCGATAAGAAGACGTACTTGGATTGGGGACTGACGAGCGATTGGTCGGTGGAGGGACCGAGGAAGCGTCGGTCGATCGGCGGCGACGACGACGTCGCGGCGAAGCGGGAGCGCGAGGAGGCGGACGGAGACGACGCTCGGGGAGCGAAGAAAGCGAAGACCGCGACGGAGGAGGGTGAAGATGAGAACGCGGCGAGCGAGGGGTACGGAGAGATGACGGAGGGGTCGATCGAGCGGTTGCTGCAGCTGTTGCAAGGTTTGTCGAGCGCCGACTTGGACGCGCCGTTGCCCGTGCGAACGCCCGTGAAGGGGAAGTCGATGTCGGAGATGTGGGCCGATCTCAACCTGTGCGAGGACAGCACGTTCATCGATGTCGGGAGCGGATACGGGAAGGTGGTGTTTCACGCCGCGCTTTCGGCCAAGGTGGCAAAGTCGGTGGGGATCGAATACGTTCCTTCGCGAGCGCAAAAGGCTTCTGAAGTCCAAGCTGAACTTTTGAACGGCGATCGAGCGTTCATGACGGACGAGGGACGCGAACTCGTGTCTCCGCCGAGGTGCGAGTTGGAGCAAGGCGACGCGACGACTCGCGGAGCGTTCAAGTTTTCGCACATTTACATGTACGATCGCGTCTTCAACGAAAAGACGCTCGCGCTCTTGGCCAAGCAGCTCAACCGCTCGAACTTCCAGGTGCTCGTGACGTACCAGCGCGTGGAGTTGTGGCGACGATTAGGTTTGCGAAACGTCGAGCACGTGCACTCGTTCACGATGCGCACGACTGGTGGACAAAATTTCAAGGCGTACATCTTCGTGAAAGGGGCGTACGGCGGGGCGGGAGCGGCGTGAGGACAACTCTGCAGCTGCAATCTTTTAGAATCGACGTGTAACAATCAATGGCTAGAAACATCTGCGTTATTGCGTCGCGGCTTCGGATGGGGCCTCTTCTTTCTTCGCCTTGAGTTCCGCCTTGTACGCTCGAAGCGCGACGAGACCCTCCTCGAGCACGGTGGCGTCCTTGCCTTGCGCCTTGAACTCCTTGATCAGGGACTTTAACTCGGTTTCTGTGGCTAAATTGCGCTCTTCTATGTTCTTTTTGCGCGGCAGACGGTTACGAAGGGCTTCCTCCATCGTCTTGGCGTCTTCTTCGCTCATGCCCGCGGCGATGGCGTTTTGCGCCGCTAACTGTGGCGCGGCGGCGACTTGCTCCTCTCGCCATTTCGCCAGCCACTCCTCGTCCCAGATGATGCTCGGTCCGAAGTCTGTGGTGCCGGCCGGTATGATCTCCGCGTCTTCCGGAATCACCACGCATCCGAGAGGAATCTTAATCTTAATGTCGTCCGGAGCCTCCACCGTCGCCTTCGCGCCGCCGTTGCGCAAAAACACCTGAATCCCCGTCGTGAATACGTTGTTCCAGAACCAGTACAGAGCTAACCCGGCGGGAACGGTGAGGGAGATGTAGCCGATGAACAGCGGAAGCAACTTGAGCAACACCGACTGATTCTTCATCTCATCCGTCTTTTCAGTCTCCTCCGGTTTCAACACTTCCATGCTCACGAATTGCGAAATCGTCGTCAGCACCGGGAAAATCAAATACAGCGACGCTTCCTCCCAACCGATCGGCGGCGCGTAATCCGAGTCGAGCGGCAGCAGCCAACTCAAATCTCGCGCGTCCGTGGGACCTGCGAGGGAAGGCAAGAAAAACCAAGCCTCGTCAAACGCGCCGTCGATGCCGGCGTTGTTGAACGCGCGATACAACCCGGCGAGCACGGGAAACGTCAACAACGCCGGACCGCACCCCGCGAGCGGGTTCACCCCGTTTTCCTCGTACACGCGATTGATCTCCTTATTCATGCGCTCCTGGTCGTCCTCGTACTTCTCACGAATCGCCGCGATCTGTGGCTGCAAGTTTTTCATATTCAGCGAGCTCACGACTTGATCTCGCGTGAGCGGATACGTCACAAACTTGACCAAAATCGTCACGATGATGATCGCGTTCCCGGTCGAGTACGGCACCCCCAGCCCTTGCAACTGCCCCTGAATCGCAAACAACAGATCCTCGAGCGCGTCGGACACGGGCGCGAGCCATCCCTCCATTCTCTGCGGCGCCGCGATTTCCCCGCTCGCGATTTTCGCCGCGCGCTCCGCCTCCGTCACCGCGCTCATCGCCTCTTTCAGCGCGTCCGCGTCCACCGCCGTCGCCCCACCGCCGACCGCACCGTTCGCATCGCTCACCGCGCGCACCGCGTCCGCGAGCGCGCCGACGTCCGCCGTCTCGAAAACCGCGCTCGCGTGCGCGTGCGCGTCGCGCGCCAGCGCCGCCATCGCGTTCGCGTCCATCGCCTCCAGCCCTCCCAGCGCGTCGCACCGCGTCGCGCGTCGCGCCCGCGCGATCGCGCCGTCGCCGCGCGCGTCGCGGCGTCGCTCGATCCGCGCCGTCGCCGTCGCCGTCGCCGTCGCCGTCGCCGTCGTCGTCGTCGTCGCGCGTCGCGCGCATCGCGCCGTCCCTCGCGTCGCGCGCGCGACGCCGCGCGCGGCGAGCGACGCGCGCGGCGTCGCGCCGACGCGCGGCATCGGCCGACGCGTCGGTCGCGCGCGCGGTCGCGGCGTCGTCGTGTGCGCCGCGATCGACGCGGGTGGATGATAAAACCTCGACGTTGCGCGATTTCGTATGGGCAAACAGTGCGACGATGGAAACCGAGACGCACACCGCGACGCGCGCATGGCGCTCGCGCGCGCGCTCGCGCGCGCGACGCGCGCGACGACGACGGCGACGACGGCGGCGACGACGGCGGCGCGCGCGGCGGCGAGCGCGACGGCGGGACGGCGCGCGATGGCGACGACGGACGCGACGACGGCGACGGACGGGGACGACGGCGCGCGGACGCGCGAACGCGCGATGGCGACGCGCGACGACGCGATTCGCGAGGCGCGAGCGACGGCGACGATGGCGCCGACGGCGCGGACGGCGACGGGCGCGACGCTCGAGGACGGTGGACTGGGATCGCGGGTGATGGAGATGTGGCTCATGGCGGTGCCGAAGCGCAAGGTGACGCCGAGTCGAAGGAAACGGAGGAATCAGTTCAAGAGGTTGCCGTTCGTGGAGAGCGTGGTGCGGTGCGGGGTGTGCGGGAAGGTGAATCTGCCGCACGTGCGGTGCTGCGACGTCGCGGGGGGGGCGCGAAGGGGGGGGGGAGAGGAGACCCCGGGGACGTCGCCGTGACGCGAGGGCGACGTCGGCTCGGACGCGCGACCAGGATAGCTTAGTGCGTGTGCGTTTGTTTATTAATGTCTTCATGAACAGTCAATGTGAACGATTCACTTGTTGTTTTTAAGCGCTCAGTCGAAGTTGTGCTGCTTCAACCACGTCTTGGCCTCGTCGAATTTGGTCTCGTCCGTCGGGCGACCGTCCTCGCGCCACTTCTTGAGCCAGGCTTCGGCGGCGGCGCGTTGCTCGGCCGTCAGGTTGTCCGAGGTGACCTTGCGAGTGGTGGTGGTCGAGACCGTCGGCGTCGGGACGGGCTTCGGCGCCGCGGCGACCGGCGTCGGCGTCGGCGCGGCGACCGGCGTCGGCGTCGGCGCGGCGACCGGCGTCGGCGGCGGCGCGGCGACCGGCGGCGGCGCGGCGGCGGCGGTCGGCTTGACCTTGCGCTCCCAGTTGTCCATCCACGACTGTGCCTCCTTGGCGTTCTTCACCGGATCAGACTTCGGCGCCGCGGGCTTCGGCGCGGCAGGCGCCGGCGCCGGCGCCGCGGCGGCAGCCGGCTTAGGCTTGCTCGCGGACCACTTGTCCATCCACGATTGCGCCTTCTTGGCGTTCTTCACCGGATCAGACTTCGGCACGGCCGGCTTCGGCGCGGCGGCGACCGGCTTCGGCGCGGCGGCGACGGGCTTTGGCTTCGGGGCGGAACCATCTTTGTTCATGTATTTCTTGAGCGCCATATCGAACCAACCTTCGGTGGTGCTTTCACCGGAGGGAGCATTCGTCTTCGTCGGCGCCGGCATCTTGGCATTCTTCGCTTGCTCGCGGAACTTCTTGTCCTCCGTCTCGTAAACCAACGCAATCGTACCCGCGATGGCGAAGCCAGCTTCACCGGAAATGTTCAAGAAACCGCCAGATTTATCGTTGGCCTTGGCGAGAATCGCTTCCGCCTTGGCTTCTTGGGCGTCGACGATGGCATCGAAGTCGACGGGCACGCCCGGGAGGGCCTCCTTCTCGACGACGGTCGTCTTGTAAGTCCCAGCGAAGGGAGCGAACTTACCATCTCTGGCAGACTTCGTGAACGTCGGCTTCGCCTTCTTTTCAACAGTGCGCTTGCTGTAAGTCGGTTTCTCAGCGGATTTCCCGGCCGCCTTCTTCGCGGCCATCTCAGCCTTGGCGGCGGCGCGTGCAGCGGCGGCTTCCTCTTGCGCTTGAGCCTTCTTCGCGGCGGCCTCAGCCTTCTTCGCGGCGGCCTCAGCCTTCTTGGCGGCTTCTTTCTGTTGCTTGGCGATCTTTTCGGCAGCCTTTTGACCAGCGGCGGCGGACGCGTTGTCAGCCTTCGGTGCCTTCGGCGTCGCCGGAGCGGATTCCATGAATTGAGAGAGAGAGCCGAAATCGAAACCAAGATCGCTGCTACCGGCGGCCGGGGCGGCAGCCATCGGCTTCGGAGCAGCCTTCGCAGCGGCCTTCGCGGCAGCGGCGGCCTTCTTTTCTTCCTCGGCAGCCTTCTTCGCGGCCTCAGCAGCGGCCTTTTCGGCAGCCTTCTTAGCGGCGGCTTCAGCCTTCTTGTCAACCTTCGGCGCCGCCGGAGCGGATTCCATGTATTGAGAGAGAGAGCCGAAATCGAAACCAAGATCGCTGCTACCGGCGGCCGGGGCGGCAGCCATCGGCTTCTTCGCGCTTTCAGCCTTCTTCGCGGCAGCTTCAGCCTTGGCGGCTTCCGCCGCTGCCTTCTTGGCGGCTTCAGCGTCAGCCTTGGCCTTCTTGGCGGCTTCGGCGTCAGCTTTCTTGGCGGCTTCAGCGTCAGCTTTCTTGGCGGCCGCGGCGTCGGCCTCGGCCTTCTTGGCGGTCGCGGCGTCGGCCTCGGCCTTCCTCGCAGCCGCGGCCTCGGCCTCGGCCTTCTTCGCGGCCGCGGCGTCAGCCTTCGCGGCGTCTTCGGCGGAGGTGTCCTTCTTGGTCGCCGGTTCGGTTACACCCGGAATAGCCGGAATTTCGATGCTCGGCACTTCAAACGTCGGAATCGAGAAGCTCGGCGCATCGAAGCTCGGCGCGGTGAAGCTCGGCAAGGTGAACGAAGGGGCGGTGGTGGACTTGGCCACCGCGACTCGTTTCTTCGTGCCCTTCGGACCGCGCGTCGCAGAGTCGTCTTCGTCGTCGAGATCGATGATTTGAGATTCATCGATGCCGCGATCGTAGCGGTAGACAAAATAGTCGTCCGTCTTCTTGATAATGGCGTCATAATCCAGAGTAGCGAGGCTTTCGCCGATTTCAGACTTGTAATCCTTCGCGTTCGGAGACATGGCGCCTTCGGGCGCGCCGCTCTTCGCCGGCGCGGCGGCAGCCTTGGCCGCTTCCTTACCCGCTTCCTTCACCGTCGACTTTCGCGACTGCACTTGTGCCTTAAGCGCACCCTCGAGCGAGGAAGTATCCGCCTTGACTCGCTCGGGCGCTTCAGCCTTGGCGTCAGGGTCCTCGACGGCGTCGAGCGCGAGTTGCACGATCTCCGTCGCCGAGCCCGCCGCGCGCGCCGGCTCGATCGCCCCCTCCACGCCCGCGAGCACGGAAAACGCAACCGTACCAGCCGCGACGATGCGCTTCAGCGCGCCGCCCTCGACCTCTTCGCTGTCTTCCGAGCGCTTCGCCGCCGCGCGCGCGCCTCGCGGCGCCCCTCTCGCGCTCTTCGTCCTCTTCATCGTCTGTTCATCCATCGCGCGCGCGCGCGTGCTCCACCGTCAGTCTCTACACATCCCGCGACGCTCGCTCCAACCACCCCGCGCGATCGCGCGTCGTCCCGACCGCGCGCGCGTCGTCCTCGCGGTCCGATCGTCTCGACGTATCCGATCGAAGCGTCGACGATGGCGCGCCATCGCGCGCCGATCGCGCCGCCGTTCGCGCGCGCGCGCCGCCGTCGCGCGCACCTTGGTCGCGATCGCGCGAGACGCGACCGCGGACTTCATCGCGAGCTCGTTCGCGAGAGACATCGCGCGTGGTTTAGTGCCGACGACGCGACGCGCGCCACCCCTGGAGCGCGGTCGGTCGTCCATCGCGCGCGACGACATCCGCCGTGTTTTCGCGATTCGCAACGGTTCGCATCGTCTCACTGAATGCGCGTACGAGAATTCGAAACGTCGAGTATTTTTTGCAATTTCGCGCGATGGGCGCCCGCGCGCGCCCATCGGGACTCGTCGCGACGCGCGCGCGCGGGCGCGCGGCGCGCGACGCGCGACGACGACGCCCGACGCGCGCGCGCGCGATCGGGGATTAATTCGCGCGCGCGAATGCGGCGCGACGCGCGCTTGATCGCGCGCGGCGACGCGCGCGCGCGACGCGCGGACGTCGCGTCGCGGCCGCGCGCGCGCGGACGCGGTCGGTCGAGGCGTTCCGCGCGTCGCGACGCGTCGCGCGACGCGCGATCGCGACGATCGCGCGCGCGGACGCGCGCGCGAATGTTACGCTCGCGGGATGTCGTCGCGCGACGCCGATCCCGATCGCGACGACGCCGCGTCGCGCGCGGATGCGTCGGATCCGACTGCGTCCCATAGCGCCCCGTGCGGTGCCAATGTCGGAATTCTAGGGCGAGCGCGCGATCGACGCCCGCTCCCCGCGCGGGCGCGGTCGCGGCGCCGTCTCGCCCGCGTTCGATCGACGACGCGATCATCATCGCGCGTCGCCGCGCGATCGACGCGCCGCGCGCGCCGTCGCGGCGTCGCGCGCGCGCGCGCGCTGTCGGCTCGGCACGCGCGCGCGCGAGAGATTTTCTCGGACGAGTCAGGACTCGACGACCGTGACGGGGTCGGCGCGCCCGAAATGCACCGCGCGCCGCACTCGCACGCGCGTTTCGCGCGTCGCGCGATCGCGGCGAGCGCCTTCGTTCGCGTCGACGACTTCGATCGTATTCTCTACCGCGCGTATCTCGCGCGATCGGGCGCGCGCGCGTCGCGCGCGCGTCGCGGCGCGCCGGATTCGTCGACGGGAATCGCGTCGCGAACGACGCGAACGACCGTGGATTCGCGAGGGCGTGCGCGCGGCGCGGCGACGAGAATGGCGTCGCGGTTCCGCGAGGGGACGATCAAACGCGCGTGTTACGACGCACTGCGCGCGGCGGGGGAACAGGGCCTGACGGTGCGCGCGCGAGGCGACGACGGGGGTATCCCCGCGCGGACGGGGGCCGGTGTGAGACTGTACACGCACACGGACCGCGATGTCGACGCGCCGAGGCGAACGCGAGACTGACGATGCGACGCGCGACGCGCGACGGGCGACGATAGGTGAAAGAGATCACGAGAGCGGTTCGAGAGCGATCGGGTGGGGTGAAACTCGGCGGTGCGACGCCGCAGAATACGATCGTCGGACAGTTGTCTAAAGGTGCGACGACGACGAAGGCGAGGCGACGTAGGACGCGCGACGATTTTTCGGCAAGAAGACTGACGATGCGAACGCGAACGTAGATCCGATGTTTGTGCTGGTCAAACGCGCGACGTATAAAGTGATCGATCTGGACGGGGAGTCGACGGGGCGACGGGGTGCGGATGAGGTTGAGTTCGCGGGCGCGGCGGCTTGTCGCAAGCGTCGTCGCGAGACGGAGGACTACGTCGGGTGCGAGAGCGAAAGTGACAAGAGTTCGGGTTCGGAGCTCGTTGATGTGAACTTGGCGTACGAACCAGGGTCGATGGTAGAAGTAGCGCGTCCGCACAAGTCCCACGGCGCGACCTGGGCGAGCGCCAAGGTTATCGAAAACGACGGGGAGTTTATCACGCTCGGCGTCGCGCCGGAAGGCGGCGGCGATGGTGTCGCAGATAACGTTCGTTTGCCCACGAGCACGCTGTCGAGTACTGTTCGCCCGACACCACCAGTTGACAATCTAGCCGTGGACGCGTCTCGTCGCTTGAACGAGGAGGTCGACGTGCATTACAACAACAGGTGGTGCGAAGGATATATTTCTCAAATCACCGACGCTCGCGGGAAAATTGTCGTTTGTTTTCCGGGCGTTGGCGTGAATAACGATACATCCTTGATAGTGTTCCAAGACTCCACCGGACAATCGTGGATTCGCGAGACGTGGAATAAGACACGGCCTAAGCACGCGTCGATTAGAAGAGGTTGGACGTTGTCACCGTACGGGCGTTGGTCGCCGAGAGGCGCGCCGCAGGAAAGTGGTATTGTCGGACCAGATTCCGCGTACAAGCACTTGGCGGCGATGATGAGCGTCAGTGAAGCCGGCGATAGCACCAAGCGCTACAAGCGCGAGGCAGTGCCGAGTAACTTTGGCGGCACGATGACGACGAGCGAACATCATTCAGGGAATACAACGACGAAGCCGCCGATGACCGTAGGCGGCTCCTTCGTCGGGGACTCGGGCAAGGGCATAGTGACCTCGGACGAAACGGATTGCCCGTTCAAGTCGATTTCCGAGGCGTGTTATCACCTCTTACTCACCGCCGGCCCCGAAGGTTTGCAAGTGAGCGAAATGGTGCGCTTGATCAAGGATCGTTCGCTCGTAAGGCTCGCCGGAAAGACGCCGGCGAACACACTGTACAGTCGTCTGAGTCAAGACGCACGATTCCTCAATGTGTCTCGAGGCGCGTACGCGCTTGAAAGCGTCGTAAACGCGGCAGCGAAAAGCGCGAACAATGCCGGTTTGCAACGTTCGCAAGTGGACGAATCGCCAAAGAGACCGCAGCCGCGCGCGTCGGAGACCGTCCCCGCGAGATCGTACATGAATCCCATGAGCACAGAACACTCGGGAATCAACCGCGATGGTTTTGCTAGCGCCACGCCATCTGTCGCTGGTTCGCTCGTGGCGTCGAAAAGCTGCATGTCGGAGCTCTCTGACGCTAGTGAACTTCTTCTCGGTTTGCGCCGAGGCAGACGTCGATGAGAATGTTTCTCCGTCTTTGAAATGTACGAATAACGGCCGCCACCGCAGCTCCAACGCGCGCCGACACGAATTTTGTTTCAACATCGAGTATATTAATTACAAGGCTATACAAAAATGACCCCTCACCACGAACGTCGACGCGCGCGTCACCCGCCAAAGCGCGGAATCGTGTGAGTGGGCATCTGCGCGCGCGAGCGCCCGAGCGTCTCCGCGACCACCACCCAAGTCAGCACAAACACCCCGTAACTCGACGCGAGAGAGTCCAAGAAGAACTCCATTCCCTCTCCGATCTCATCCAGATCGATCCGCAAGTACATCGTCTCAAACAAGTACGTCCCGACGTTGATGAAGAACGCGCCCCACACGGTCCAACCAAATCCGAAGAACCCCATGATCCCCGCGATCGTTCCCAGATACCACGCGAGGAAGTACTTCGAGTACGCGTTCAGTCGAATCACCTCGGCTTTCGTCCACGTCACCGTCTCTCCCTCGTCGTCGTCGTCGTCGGCGGCGGCGGCGTCGCGCGCGCGCTCGCGCCCGCGCCCGCGAATCTTCTCGACGAGCGCTTCATCCCTCGTAAACTGCGCGCGCGCGAGCGCGATCGTCTTCTTCATCGCGTCGTCGCGCGCCGCGTCGTCGCGCGTCGCCCCTCGCCCTTCGCCCGCGCGTCGCGCGCGCCGCGTCCGCGCGTCGTCGACTGCGGCGCGCGCCCTCGTCGTCGCGCGCGCGCGCTCGATCGACGCGACGTCGTTCGACGCCGCGCGTCCAACCTCGCGCGCGGGTTCGCCGGTGCCCGCGCCCGCGGTCGCGCGATCGCCGTGACGTCGACCCTATCGCGGTCGCGCGCCGACCGCAGAAACATGCGCGCGGTGACGAACACCGTCGCGCCCGCGCGCGTCGCGCGCGCGTCGGCGCGCGCGAACGTCGCGCGACGATCGCGTCGCGCGATCGCGGTGTCGCCGCGCGCGAACGCCGCGCAGGTGGTGGCGCAGACGGCGATCGACCTGAACGAGGAGACGGTGACCGCCATCGGGGCCGCCGTGCTGGGCCTCGGCGCGGGGCTCGGGATCCCGATCTTCTTCGTGTGGCAGGAGCGACGGGATAAGGAGCGATTGGAGGAGATTCGCGAGCTGAACAGGGCGACGCTGAAGGCGACCGGGGAACAAATGTCGCCGGAGGAGATCGCGGAGCTGCGCCCGAGTCGGTACTTGGATAGACGCGAGTTTAAGGATGATGATTAATCGATCTCGACGACGCGGAAGCGCGCGCGCGGACGTAGAGTGTTGTCTTTGGTCGGGCGTCGCGATGGCGGCGACGACGACGCGATGGCGATGGTGTCGTTAGTTTATTGAAATGATGAAAACCGCGCCGACGAAAACCGCGCAGACGTCGCTTTTACGACTCAAACTCGTGCTAATATTTACGTTACATCGTCGGGGTGTCGGTGCCGCCATCGCGCGCGCGCGTTCGCTTCGTTAAATCACGTCGCGGCGTGCGCGTGCTGCTCCGATGCGGCGAATTTCGGGTAGATGCGCTTATAAAGCGTCGCGCAAATCGTGTCGTGCTGATGGATGACGTTGTTGAACACGCACTTCATGCGACCGTGCGTGCCAACGGGCTCGACGATTTTACCTCGCAATCCGTACTTTGTCCAAAGTTCCAAAGGTTTGAACCAACGAATGTCGTTGGGATTGTGGAACATGTATCGCGCCACCGCCTTGTGTTTGTGCGTACGAAACGGAAGCGCGCTCAGGATTACTCGCTTGAGGACGATTCTATCTGGGTTCGCATCGCGTACGGATCCCGTGAGACAGAGATCGACTTTGATCCCGTGTGATGTGAACGATTCCTTGAACCCGATCACGGGCGCCGGCCCGTACGTGATGGGCGCGTACACGCTGGCAATCGTCGGCGAGCGAGCGCGCAAAAAGCGCTCGAGCTTGTGCTTATCGCCGAGATTATCGGTGTTATACACCGGACCAGCGCGCTCGCGGCGAAACCCGACGTGGAACCAAAGTGGATCCTTCGACTTTAACGGCGCGTCGTAGTACGTCGACTTTGTGACGCAATAGTTCATCAGCGAAAGGCATGACTCGTACTGCATCAAGCCACTCAACACCACAGGCCCGGCGCCACCGACCCAACCGCTCCAGGACGGACCAACGCCGAGACCGATCTTGCCATCTTCGCTCCGCGGGCACACGTTCGGATTCGGGGCTTCGTATCCGCCCAAGCCTTCGAAAAGAGCGGTGACGGGAACGCGTGGGACGCCAGCGATGGTGATTCGCACGTACGTTCCGATTTGCGCGCCGCCCACTGAGTCCTCTTCTTGAACTTGTAGCGCGCGTTTATGCGCGCGCTTGAAGTTTTCGAACGCAAACACGCGCGAGTAATCGTAGGGAAGCGACTCTTTGGGATCCCACGGCGAAGATCTGAAAGATTTTAACCCTCTGTACTTTGCGAATCTGTCGCGAGCGACGCAATGCGCTGGCGTGTCCATTTCGTCTGGAAACTTCATGTCCTCATTCTCTGCGTCTTGAAGCGCCGCGCGCTTGTTACTATCGCGCTCGGCCATGTCCAGGTTTCGACGCGTTTCCAAATCGACCTCGTCTTCATCATCACCACCAGCATTCACCCATTCTTCATCTGATTCCCCATCTTCCGCGATGTCGGCACCGCCTTCGCGCATCTCCGCCTCGGCGCCAAATGTGTCATCTCCCGGCGCGTCGTCCATGGTGGCATCGTCGGCATCATCTGCGTCTTCATTGGCGTTGCCATCTTCGTTGGCGTCTAAAAGCCACGATGCTTGATAATCGCTCATACCAGCCGGGCGAGTTTTCCTCTTCGCCTCGAGCTCGGCGAGTTGGAGCTCTGTTGCCGTCGGCCACGTTTGTTCACCAGCCATTGAATCCGGTTGGTTTTCCCGCATAACTTCCTGAGCTATGTTGGCATCCCGCGTCCACGTCATCAGTACCTCGTTACCTTCCATCGCTGCGTCGTTACGACTCACAGCGTTCGCGCGCGCCTGCGCAGGCTCGGCGATGGACTCAATTTTAACGACTGGGAAGTCGCCCACGCCCGGCAAATGCCAAAGCTGACTCGCGGTCGCAGGCACACCACGAACGTACCCTTCAACGACGACGGTAGCAAATCGATCGTCGCTCACGTCGGGGATGATCTCGCGACGATGCGCGAGCACATACGGCCGCTGACCGCGCCAACGCGGCGTCTCGCCGCGAAGCTCCACCGTTTGTCGCACCAACTCGGTGAATTCGGCTCGCGATGTGGCCGGTAGCGTTTTCACGCGGTCGGTGGGAATTTGTAACTCTGTCGCGACGATGTTCAGCATCGCTTTTTTCACCTCTTGCCTCTTCGCTTGCTTCACGTCGTCCAATCCTCTGAGCGCGAGGAGCGTTTGCGGAATCCCGAGCGCCTTCAGCGTCGGTAAACACCGCGCCACCACCGCGCTCGGCTCGTGCGCGCTCACGGGCGCGATCACCATCAACAAATCGCACACTTTGAGCGTCTCCAACGCCGACATCACGTTCGCTGAGTTGATCAAAAGAAACGAAACTCGTTGCCGATGCCGCCCGCACGTCGTCGTCCGCGGCGTCACGCAATCGTCAAACATCCCCTTAACGAACGTCCCCGCCTCCTCCTCCCCCCCAGCGTCCTCATCCCCTCGCATCGTTCGCACCAACGTCTCCAAGCACGCTCGCAAATCATCCAATCCCTGTTCTTCCTCGTTGAACGCCAACACGCCCACGACTCTCGGCGTCGCCCTCGCGTGTCTTCGTTCCATCACCAGCGCCTCTCTGTTCGCGTCTCGAATCTGTTTCCCTCGCAGCGCCCGCTCGCGTTTATTCCCCACGCCGTGTCCGATCTTCATCGACGCCCGCGCGCGCGCGCCGAACATCTCGCGCGTCGACGCATCGCTCGACGTCTTGTGCTTCCTCCACGAGTGTTTCGATTGATGCTTCCCGCTGTTGTGTTTCTTGTTTCGCTGCCCGTGCGCGCTCGGGCCGGGCATCGCGCGCGACTCTCGCGCGCGGTCGCGTCGCGAGCGCGCCCGGCGACGCGCGCGGCGAAGCGCGGCGTCGACGCGCGCGCGGCGGCGGCGGCGGCTCGAACGACATCGAGCAAACAGTACGACGGCGTATATAGATCCCTTAAATACGGTGCGTCTAATCAAAAGCGCGCGCCCCGCGCGCGGATAACGCCGTCGCGACGCCGCACGTCGCCGCGCGGACCCGCGCGAGGCCGACGACCCGGCGCGCGCGCGAACGCACGCGTCTCGACGCCATCGACGCCCGGCGCGGGACTGGCGCGCGCGCGACTCGCGAGTGGACGCCGAAGGACGCGCGATGGCGACGCGCGCGATGCGATCGACGCCGTCGACGCCCGCGCGGGCGGCGACGCGACGACGAACGCGACGCGCCGAGGCGACGCGGACGCGCGCGAACGCGAACGCGACGCCGGCGAACGATCTGATGATTCGCGCGGCGCGCGGAGAGCGGGTCGAACGCACGCCGGTGTGGCTGTTCAGACAGGCGGGACGCCACCTGCCCGAGTACAACGAGTATAAGAAATCGACGGGGAAAAACTTTCTCGAGCTGCTGGCGGACCCGAAAGACGTGGCGGAGGTGACGATGCAACCGATTCGACGTTATAACCTGGACGCGGCGATTTTGTTCAGCGATATCTTAGTCATCGCGGAGGCGCTGAACATCGAGGTGGAGATGCCGGGCGGGAAGGGGATATTGGTGCCGAATCCGCTTCGGGGACCGGAGGATATGCATCGAGTGCCGGAATCGATCGATGTGAACGAAAAGTTGGCGCACGTGCTGGCGAGCGTCAAGGAGATCAACGTGCAGATCGAAAAGGAAGGCTTGGGAGTGCCGCTAATCGGGTTCAGCGCGGCGCCGTGGACGCTCATGTATTACATGGTCGGCGGGTCGTCGAGAAAGAACACGGATGCGGGGATGCGATGGTTGAAAGAACACCCCAAGGAAGCGCAAAAGTTGTTGGACATTCTGACGGACGTTGTGATCGATTACCTCGACGCGCAAGTCAAGGCTGGGGTGCACATGGTGCAAGTGTTTGAGGCGATGTGCGAGCACATCACCGAGGAAAGCTTTTACGAGTACGCCATGCCGTGCATGGAGAAGATTGCGCGCGAATTGAAAAAGCGCCACCCGACCGTGCCTTTGCTGGGATTCGCGCGCGATGCCCCGTACGGTCTCGCCGCCCTTCAGCGCGCCGGTTACGACATCATCACCATCGACACCGCGATGGACCGCGTCGTCGCCCGCGACGTCTTGAGTCACGACGCCGAGACGCGCGGCGTCCAACCCTCCGGCGTTCAGGGTAACTTCGACCCAACCCTGTTGAACAAAGAAGGCGGCTCGTCTTTCGAAGGCATCGAAAGAGAGGTGACGCAAATGCTCAAGGATTTCGGTCCGCAAAAGCTCATCGCGAACCTCGGCGCCGGTTTGGGCGGCAAGGAAGACGTCGAAAAAGTCGCCTACCTCGTCGACAGCATCCACCGCGTGTCCGAGGACATGATCGCGGGCAAGTGAGCGCGCGCGCGCTCGCGTCCGCGTCGCGACCTCCGCGCGCTTTAATATTTCCTTTGTCATTTGAGCTTAGCGAACGACCCAAAATATCTATCTGCTATCTGCTGCAGAGACGACGACCGCGCGCGCCCGCACACGCGCGCGCCGGACCGCGACATGCGCGCCCGCGCGCGACGCGCGCGAAACCTGTCACGCATCGCGTGCGCCGTCGCCGTCGCCGTCCTCGCGCGCACCGCGACGGCGTCGGCGTGGGAGTTCACCGGTCGCGATGTCGATCGACCCGCGAAACGCGTCGACGGCGAACGATCCTGGTCCGCGCCGGTGATGGCCGAGGCCTTGCGCGCGCGCGCGCGGTACGTAACGCCGCCCGTGGGCGTCGCGGCGCTGCTGCGCGCGCGACCGACGCTCAGAGCGAAGCTTGTGAGCTACTGCGCGGTCGCGCTCGCGTGCGCGTGGTTCGTCGCGAGACGCGCGTTGAGTCAAACGCGGAACGCGCTCACGCCGAGGAAGGTTCGGGCGCAGCGACGAGAGTTTCAAGCGAGAATGATGGGATATCGAAGCGCTAGCGCGCGATCGCGGAGCATGCGGGGAGCGGGTGAAGCGGAGAGCTCGGCGACGGCGCGCGCGAAACTCGAGAACGCGATGCGGGCGAAGCGCGAAGCGGAGGGATATATGGTCGAACTTCACGCACTGCAGCGGGAATTCGAAGTGAGCGCGCTGCATAAAGATATGATTGTTGATAGTGGAAATCCTGAGTTGGACGTGCGGGAAGCGTACGAGCGAGGATTGGTGGCGGGCGGGACGAAGGCGAGCGTCGCCGCGGGAGACATGCGACGACGAGCGGAGTGGCACGCGACGCACGATTTAGAAGAGGCCATGAAATCTTGGGAGGCTGTGAGTGCCGAGAGTCGCGAACATATGTATGAGGGATATCAGGGCGGTTGGTACACGGCCAATACCCCGCTGGGTGTGCCGGTTTACGTAGAGCGTCTTGGCACGTTGGACGTCGAGAAGATGCTCAAAACCGCGAGCGTGGAAGATATAGTAGAGCAAAGAATGCGCATGCAAGGGTACATGATTAAGACGTTGTTGCCAGAGATGGCGAGACGCCCAGGATCGATCGCGCGAGATAAAATCGTGCACGTGATCGACATGAAGGGGGCGGGTTTGAGTCTCTTGTCGAGTCGCAACATCGCCGTCTTCAAGCGTTTGCAAGAAGTTGATGCAAATTTCCCGGAGTTTCTCTATCGCACGTACGTCGTCAATGTGCCGATCGGTGCGCGAGTTGTTTGGTCCACATTTTCTGGAATGCTACCAAGTCGAGTGCGAGCGAAAGTTCGAATATTAGGTTCGGTCAAGGGTGGTAACTTGACCAAGCTCGCCGCCATCATGGGAGGCGTCGATCGCGTACCAGAATTTTTGGGAGGCAACTGCAAGCGCAAGCTCAAGGAGTGTCCGCCTTGGAGTCTGCAACACATGAACGATACTACGTTCGTCCCGTGGGAAAAGAATGTGTCTCTCACGAAGCTCGCGGTGTCCACGCCGTTATCGCCCAACTCGTTCTCGCGGGCGCACGCCAGCCCACGTGGCGCAGACGACGATGCCATTTCGTATGAAACACCGCGTTCCGCGTCCATGGCTACCCCGACAAGCGTAAAGAAGAGCAACAGTGCTGTGAAGCGTTTGTTCTCGCTCAAGTCTCCGGGTAAGAGCGCGTAGTCGAAGAGCGCGGATGTTAACTCGCCCATGTGAATTTGATGTGACCGATATTGGAAAATCTATCCCCGCCTTGGTGCTTCACACGCGCACGCATCATGCACACCCCAAGACACGCGTTCGCGTTTTTGTCGCTCGCATTGCTTTACGCACCACGATGTACGTGCGCGCTGCGCATCGCGTTCATAGGGGACACCGGCATCGGCAACGACAAGCCAGGTTCGGTATGGACAGACTACCTTGGAAATGTTCGCCGACCATCGTACAAAGTCGATGGCGTGGAGTGTCAAACGTTTGATGGCAAATACTGCGGCGCGTATTCTCGCGCAAAGGACGTTTTCCGACTCGCCGCGGACGCCGGTGCGGACTTGATCGTGCACGCGGGCGATCTCGATTACGCGTCGTCTCCCACGAGCTTCTTTCGCTTCCTCACGGAACATGTTTGGAGGCGGGGAATATCGTACATCGCGAGTAAAGGAAATCACGACGTCGATGGATGGGACGGTGTCAGTGATCTTTGGAGTGGACCACGCGGCTACCAAAGTTTATTACGGCGGCAACTTCCGACGTTGCGAGGTTCGACGTATTCGGGATCGTACGGCGAAGATTTCATCATGGAAACCCCTGATGTTTTGATCGTACTGTCTTCCGTCGGCGCCGAACGACCTGGGGAGTCGGCCAATCGCGACCACTACGACTTTTTAGAGCGCGCGTTGAGTTCGTCGAAGAGAAAATGGAAAATTTGCGTGTGGCACATGACGCAAGAGCGCTTGCAAGTCAGCTACAAAGGCGACGCGGTGGGATTCGGGGCGTACGAAATATGTCGCAAATACGGCGCGTTTATAGTCACTGGACACGCACACGTGTACAGTCGTTCTTTCACCATGAATCGCTTCGGCTCCAAGGTCTACGATTTCACGCGAGAAGATCTTCAAGTCTACGACCGCGAGACGCGTCGCGTCTTGCTTCGGCCGTCTCGAGCCTCTTCAAACGACGGTCTGACCGCCGTCGCCGTCGTCGGCATCGGCGGCTACAAAAATGAAGCTCAACTCACCGACAGCGGCATCTGGGCCAAGGTATACTCCACCTCCTGTCTCGCGTCTTCGCCGACGTGCGTTCGAGCCCCCGACGCGTCAAAGTTCGGCGCCTTGATTTGCGACTTTGACGACGCCTCCGATCGCGCGTCTTGCGCCCTTCGCGTCGTTCCATACCAAGGCGCCGACGACGCCGCGTTTCGCTATCGCGCGCGCGTGCCCGACGCCGTCGTCGACGCTTTCGATCTCGCGCGCGTCGCGTGACCCCCGCGTCGCGTCGCGTCTCGCGCCCGAAAATCCGACATTTTCAGCGTCATTTTCATGCCGCGTCAGCACGATTATAATTCTGCGAATTACGAAGAGTCGTCACAACACGACGCTCGTCGACGCGCACCGTACGCTCGCCCGCCGACAGAACATGTTCACCTTGACGACCTCCACCGTTCTCGCCCGCCCCGCGGTGCGCGCGCGCGCGCACGCGCGACGCGCGACGCCGATCGTCCGCGCGAACGCGCCGACGGCGAATGCCGCGAATTTCGCGCCGACGCAGCGCCAACAAACGCGCGAAGTCGCGCAGATCGCGGGTAAAGCGCCGCCGCCGCCGCCGCCTGCGCGCATCATCACCTCCGCGCAGTACGTCACCGCGTTCAGCGCCGTCATGGGCGTCTACGCGCTGCAAATGCTCTTGGTCCCGGCGAAGATGATCACCGACCACTTCAACGCGTCGGCGGATCAATTGACGCAGTTTTGGATTCGCGGCTCCTCGGTCGGCTTCGCCGGCCTCGTGTACGCCGTGCAACAGCTCGACGTCGCCACGGGCGCTAAAATCGCGCTCTTCGCGTCGTTCGCGGTCGGTGTGCTTTATCCTTGGAACGCCAAGTGGAACTTGTTGAAGAACAACTTGTCCGTCAAGTACCCGATGCACTACGTCCCGGAGGCGTTGATGGCGTTGCTGTCCCTCGCCGGCGCGTACTGCGTCTACCTCTGAGCGCCGCCGGCCCGCGGCATATATATAAACAATAAAACTGTGCACCATCTGGGTTGTAACGCATATCAAATCACGCCGAGACGCCGCGCCGTTCCAGTCGCGCGTCGCCGATGAGCTGTCAATGGGCAAACAGTCTCGCGCCTACGATTGTTCCCGCGAAAATCGTTGACGCGCGCGCCGACGGCACTCTCGAGCGCGATGCGCGCGCTCGCGCCGCGCGCGCGCGCGCACCGTCCGTCGACGCGTCGCGCGGGCGCGCGGCGCGAGCGCGCGGCGTCGCGCGTCGCGCGCGCGAGCGACGCGTCGACGCCGAACGCGGTCGCGGTCGCGCGCGTGGCGCTGTTTGGGTACGGCGCGGCGGAGATCCCGCGCGTGCGCGAACTCGTCGACGCGCTGCGCGCCGCGGTGGAGGACTCCGGCGTCGAGCTCGGTGAGATCGAGACGCGCGGCGTGCGCGCGAGCGAGATGACGTCGAGCGTGCGCGGGACGTACGGGGAAGAGGACGAAGACGGGGTCGGCGAACGCGTCGTCATGCTGGACGGCGACGCGGCGAAGGCGCTGATGCCGGATTTGAAGCTGGAGATGAACGAAGAGGGGTTCGAGGGGGCGGTGTTCGGGGTGTTCACGGAGAAGTTGAGACTCGGGACGCTGGGAGAGGCGGCGAAGAGCGTGGTTGAGGCGCACGAGAGGTATTGGAATTTGAAGCCGACGACGGAGGCGGATTCGTACGACGTGAACGAGCACGTCGATTTTGAGTACGAGGGCGCGAAGGATGCGTGGGATTTAGGGCGAGTGACGACAGCTATGGCGGTTTCGATGGATCGAGCCGAGGTTTTGGATACGGCGAGCATGGCTCGGGGGGAAGAGCGCTTACGGAGCGATTCGTCGCACGTCGTCGCCATCGACGGCGTCGTCGGCGAGCCGTTGCGCGCGGCACTTCTCGACGCGCTTACCGAGGTTGGATACGACCACTTCACCGAAACAGGACCGCCGCCGGGAAAGTGGAACCGGGAGACGCGCGATGGGTTGGAAGGTGAAGACGGCGAATCGCCGCCGCCGAGCTGGGGACTGACGCCGGAGACGTTGGAAGAAGTCATGAAGACCGACGCTGTGCGCACGTTTCGCGCTCGCTTGGCGGCGTTATACCCAGAGTACGACATACGCACCATGCCGAGCGATGCACTCGAGCCGGACGGCGTCCCCGGTGCGTGGGGGGGCTCGAGCATTTGCTCAGCCATCGGTAACGCCGCGGTGTACGGCGACATGTTCAACTGGCATATAGACATGGACCCGAGCCAGCTCGATCCGTCCGCGCCTTGGGTCGAACGCTACGGTTCGTACGTCAATCGCGAGCGAGGCCGACCGCTATTCGTATCCGCCATGGTCTATCTCAACCCAGGTCACTGGCCCGCCGCTTTCGACGCCGAGACGCTCTTCCTCGACCCCGGCACCGGCACCGGCGTCTTCGTCCGCCCGCAGCCGGGTCGCGTCGTTCTCATGGATCAGGACATCCTCCATCGCGTCTCCACGCCGAGCCAAATCGCCGGAGTCCCGCGATACTCCTTCGTCCTCAAGCTGTGCTTCTTTCCCAAGCGCGCGGACGAGCCACAAAAAATGACGCTCATCCGCGAGGAGTGGGGCGCTCCTTGCCGCTTCGGCACCGCCGCCGGGCACGTCGGCGGCGAAGAGATTTTCTTCGAAGACGACGAGTGCGATCCCGCGCTCGACGACTGCGAGCTTTGGGATCTCGGCATCAACCCCCAGGATTTCTTCTTCTCCCAGGACGACGACGACGACGACGACGACGACGACGACGCTCGTCCCGAGTGAGTAACTTAACTTTTGCAGCGCGCACGCCTAGCCAATCGCGCGTCTTCACCGCGTCACTCGCGCCTGCGCGTCGCCCATCGCTCGCGCGAATCGCTCGCGACAGTCGTCCGCGTCCGCGATGCGCGGTCCGCGCCTCGCGCCGCGCGCGTCCGCGCCGCCGCGCGCGTCCGCGGCGTCGCGCGGTCGACTCGGTCGCCGCGCGTCGTCGACGTCGCGCGCGCGTCGCGCGACGGCCGCCGCGCGCGTCGCCCGCGGCGAGGGCGTCGACGCGAAGCCCCTGTCGAGCGCCGCCGAGCGCTACGCCGACGACGTCCTCGCGACGGCGGCGGCGGAGGGCGCGCGGCGAGAGGACGATGACGTCGCCGAGCGCCGAGCCAGAGTGGAGGCGCTGACGCGCGACGTCGACGCGCTCACGAGCGCGCTCGATGGCGCGTATCGCGACGCGTTCGGAACGATGAAGCTGCGAGTAGACGGCGAGGACGGCGAGGAGCGCGCGCTCGGGGACGAGGCGGGCACGGAGATTGGATTTCGAGAGCTGAACGCGCGCGAACCGAAGGCGGCGGCGGCGCTGCTGCGGGAGGCGGAGAAGGACGGGGCGAAGTGGTTGACGTTTCAGAAGAGCGTGCACTCGATAAAAGCGCGGCGAGATCGAGCTCGAGATGCGTTGGCGGAGGCGGAGAACGCGCTGGCGGTGGCGAAACGCGGTGGGGTGGGGTTTTTGAGCGCGCCGCCGATGAAGGCGTCCGCGGTTCCCGAGACGCGCGAGGGCGCGCGGAAGATTGTTTTATTGAGTGGATTCGAGAGTTTTAACGTCGCGCTGTACAAGGCGTCGGCGCGAGATTTGAAGAAACGATACCCTCACGTTGATTTGTTAGTGTTTAGCGATCGCGATATCGAGGGAAGACGAGAGGAGTTGGAAGCCGCGCTCGACGGCGCGGATGTCTTCTTCGGGTCGTTGTTGTTCGATTACGATCAAGTCGAGTGGTTGCGCGCGCGCATCGCAGATATTCCCTTGCGATTTGTGTTCGAGTCCGCCCTCGAGCTCATGAGCTGCACATCCGTCGGTTCTTTCCAAATGGCGGCACCGAGCGGGCAAAAGGCGGGACCGCCGCCGGCAGTGAAAGCCGTGCTCGCCAAGTTTGGAAGCGGCAAGGAAGAGGACAAGCTCGTCGGCTACTTGTCGTTCTTGAAGATCGGCCCACAACTTTTGAAGTTTGTTCCCGGGGATAAGGCGCGTGATCTGAAGAATTGGCTCACGGTGTACGCGTACTGGAACCAAGGCGGCAAAGAAAACGTTGAAGAAGCGTTCGCGTATCTCGCGTCAGAGTACTTGGCCCCGCCCGGTGACGAGAACAAGCCGAAATCGTTCATAGAACGGATCTTCGGTGTCTCTGGCGCGCCAAAACCTCCCGTGGAAACTCCGGCGCTGGGTCTCTATCATCCGCAACGCGAGCGAGAAAAGATGCCGTACTTCGAGACGATCGCGTCCTACCTTGATTGGCACGCTCGGACGCGTTCCCACAAAGTTCCAGCGGGTGCCCCGCGCGTGGCTGTGCTTCTTTACCGTAAGCACGTCATCACGAAGCAGCCATATCTTGCGGATTTAGTCGAATCATTCGAAGACTCCGGCGTTCTGCCGATTCCAATTTTCATCAACGGCGTCGAGGCGCACACCATTGTGCGCGACATGCTGACGTCTGAATACGAACAACAAAGACGCGCTGAAGGCGTCGTAGAGGTCGATTCTTTGAAGCAAGACGCCACAGTTGTAGACGCCGTGGTTAGCACGGTCGGATTTCCTCTCGTCGGCGGCCCCGCGGGAAGTATGGAGGCGGGTCGGCAGGCTGAAGTTGCGCAAGGTATCTTGGGAGCGAAGAACATTCCGTACTTCGTCGCCGCGCCGTTGTTGATTCAAGACATCGCTTCCTGGGTTCGAAGTGGCGTTGGTGGTTTACAAAGTACAATTCTCTACGCGTTGCCAGAACTTGACGGCGCGATCGACACGGTCGCGCTCGGTGGGTTGTGCGGCGACAACATTTACCTCACTCGCGAGCGCGTCTTTGCGCTTTCAAATCGTCTGAAGCAATGGCACAGTTTACGCAAAACCAAGCGAGATGAGCGCAAAATCGCAGTGATGATGTACGGATTCCCCCCGGGCGTCGGTGCCACGGGTACGGCGGCGTTACTAAACGTGCCGAATTCTTTAGAAAACATGTTACAGTCGCTCAAAGCTGAAGGGTACTACCTCGGCGACGCCGACGAGCTCCCCACGGGCGAGTCCATCGTCAAAGCTTTGCGTACGTTGGAAGAAAACGCCACAATCATGGCTGGTTACGATGGAGCGGTGAACGCGGTGAGCGACATGGCGAAAGACGGTGAGCTCCCTGGAGTCACGGTTGCGGGTGCGAACGTGACGCCGGCGCAGCTGAAGAAGTGGCTCGCGTTTCCAAAGGAGTGGGGACCGACGGAGTGGGGACCGATTCCATACTTACCAGAACCCGACGTACTCGTAAAAAAGATGGAAGCGGCGTGGGGACCGCTCGAAAATTACATCGGACTTGCGACTGCGCCAGGCAAAGGGAGCGTCGTCACTGGTCTCCAGCTTGGTAACGTCTTCATCGGCATTCAACCTGCGCTCGGCGTGGAGGGCGATCCGATGCGATTGTTGTTCGAGCGCGATCTCACGCCGCATCCGCAGTACGCCGCGTATTACAAATGGCTTCAAAACGAGTTCAAGGCGAACGCGATCGTTCACTTCGGCATGCATGGTACCGTCGAGTGGCTCCCGGGTTCGCCGCTCGGGAACACGAGCTTGTCGTGGAGCGAACAGTTGTTGGGCGCGATGCCGAATGTGTACGTATACGCCGCGAACAATCCTAGTGAAAGCATCATCGCGAAGCGACGCGGATACGGAGTCATCATTTCGCACAACGTGCCACCGTACGGACGCGCCGGCTTGTACAAGCAAACCGCGCAGTTGCGTGAAATTTTGAACGAGTATAGGGAAAATCCCGACGAGAACAGCGCTTTGCGCACGTCCATCTTTGACATGGTGACTGCGGCTGGATTAGACAGCGACTGCCCTTACGTCGACGCACAAACGAGCGAGCCTGTTCGCATGACGCCGGAAGTGGCGGAGTCTCTCTCTCAGAAAGACTTCGATGCGTATGCCAGCGAGCTTTACACGTACCTTGGCGTTCTGGAAAATCGACTCTTCAGCGAAGGCTTGCATTCGCTCGGCACCGCGCCGACGCGCGAGTCAATGACACAGTATCTTAGCGCGTACTTTGACGGTGATATCGAAGCGGGCCTGATCGATGAAATTGTCAAGGCTGATCCAAACGAATCACTGGACGCGGTCAAAGCTAGGCTCGAGCAAACGTTCAACCTATCCGTGCCCGTCAGCGCGCAAGACGCGCTGCAAAGCGGAGGCGCTACGGCGACTGTCAGCGACAAGGTCACGGAAGCGATCGAGATTCGTGATCTGCTCTCGATGAACACAGAAGAGATCACGGGTATGCATCGAGCCCTGGACGGCGAATGGGTGCCTCCGGCAGTGGGTGGTGATTTGTTGCGCGACGGTAAAGGAGTCCTTCCAACCGGAAGGAACATTCACGCACTCGATCCGTACCGCATGCCATCGGCCGCCGCCGCCACGCGCGGCGCCGCAGTGGCGGATGCCATTCTGAAACAACATCAAGACGCAAACGACGGTGCGTATCCAGAATCAGTCAGCGTAAATTTGTGGGGACTCGACGCGATCAAAACGAAAGGAGAGAGCGTCGGCATAGTGTTGCAACTCGTCGGCGCTCGAGCGGTGAAAGAAGGCACCGGTCGCGTCGTGCGATACGAACTGATTCCTCTCAGCGAGATGAATGGGCGTCCGCGCGTCGATGTTTTGTGTAACATGTCTGGCATTTTCCGGGACAGCTTTGCAAACGTCGTTGGTTTGTTGGATGACCTCTTCGTTCGAGCGGCTGAGGCGGACGAGCCGATTGAGATGAACTTCATTCGCAAACACTCGAGAGAGATGCAAAGCGAGGGGATCGAGAACACCACCGCACGCTTGTTCAGCAACCCGCCCGGAGACTACGGTTCCATGGTGAACGAACGCGTCGGAACGAGTGGATGGGAGGACTCTCGCGAGCTTGGAGATACGTGGGCGTCGAGAAACGCGTACTCGTACGGCAAAGGCGACGAACGCGGCACCGCGCGACCAGAAGTTTTACAATCGCTCTTACGCACCACCGAGCGCGTGGTTCAGGAAATCGATTCTGTAGAGTACGGTCTGACCGACATCCAAGAGTACTACGCCAACACGGGCGCGCTCGTCGCCGCAGCCAAGGCCGCGAAGGAAGACGCGGGCGTGAAAAATCCCGACGTCGCGTGCTCCATCGTCGAGACTTTCGGTAAAGACGTCACCCCGAAAGATCTCGACGAGACGCTTCGCATGGAGTACCGCACGAAACTACTCAACCCGCGATGGGCGACCGCGATGGCGGACCAAGGATCGGGCGGTGCGTACGAAATTTCCCAACGCATGACCGCGCTCGTGGGCTGGGGCGCCACGAGCGGGTTCGCCGAGAACTGGGTGTACGACGGCGCGCACGAAACCTACGTCGAAGACGAAGAGATGCGTGACAAGCTGAGAAAATCGAACCCGCAGGCGTTCAGGAACGTCGTCAAGCGCATGCTCGAAGCCGCCGGTCGCGGAATGTGGGACGCCGACGAGGAGACTCTCGAGAATTTACGCGAGCTTTTTTCAGACGTCGAAGACGAAATGGAAGGCGTTCAGCTCGCCAAAGCCAAGAAGTAGGCGAACGCGACGCGCGCGAATCACGCACCTAACACATGTACGAACAATACAACACGAGAGCAGCGATTCAATCAAAACTCGGCACCGCCGCGTCGTTCGCCTCCGCCGCGACGACGTACTCCGCCGTCGTCTCGCTCGCCCCCCCCGTCGCCACCGGCACCTCGAACCGCACGCGCTGCATCAGGCACACGTCATCCGTTCGACAAAAATACACCACGCAATCCACGCGCGCCTCGTTCACCCCCTCCGCCGCGCGCACGACCACCGTCCTCTTCGCTCCGCCGTCGCCCTCCAGCGCGCCCCTCGTCCCGCTCGCCGCCGCCGTCGTCTCGTACCTCGAGTTCGCGCCCTCCGTGAAGTGATACCCCCTCGGAAGCTCGATCTCAAACGTAAACCGTCCGCCGTCGCGCGCCACCGCGTCGCGCGCCTCGACGACCGCGAGCGGCCGCGCGCGCGCGTCGCGCGCGTCGCCGAACGCCGCGAGCGCGATCGCCGTCGTCGTCAGCGCGACGCGTCGCGTCGCGCGCCGCGCGTCCGACGACGCCGACGCGATCGGCGTCACCGCGCGCGGTCGTCGCCGACGTCGCGGCGTCGCGACGCGCGCGCGCGCGCGCGGCGTCGCGCGCATGCGCGTCGCGGCGTGCCGCTCGTATTCAGCGCGCACTTTACCCATCTGGGATACGTATACGTACTTCCTCACTGTTTGCGCACACGCGGTCGCAGATAAGGCGGTCGGGCCGGCGGCGGCGACGGCGCGGCGTCACACGCGCGCGCGCGACGCGCGACGCGACGCGAGCGCGGCGACGACGCGCGCGCGACGCGACGAAGTCTCGCGCGACGCGGTCGACGCGCGGCGACGCGACGATGGCGACGCGCGGCGGCGTCGCGACGGCGCCGGTGGGAAGGATGACGACGCGACGACGACCGCGCGCGTCGACGACGACGGCGCGACGCTCGAGCGACGCGGACGCGCTCGAGCGACGCGCGATGCGCGCGGCGATGGCGACGCGCGGCGCGCGCGTGACGGCTCGCGCGAGCCGTAAAAACCGCAGAGCGACGAGTCGCGACGACGACGACGAGGGCGACGCGCTCGCGTCGTACGAGACGACGTACGACGAGGACGACGACGACGACGGGTCGAGCGCGGCGGCGTCGAACGGGACGCGGGCGTACGCGGGAGTCGCGACGCGACGGGGTTGGGCGCGGGACGGGCTGGAAATCGTCGAGGGTCCGCGCGGTGAGGTGACGACGCGGCGAAGCGGCGACGAGGATTTCGACGCGGCGGGCGACGGGAGCGGGTTCGATGGCGCGGCGAACGGTGGTCGACGAGGGTGGCGACGCGCGACGGGTGAC
>Ga0257114_1000355_pt1 | contig 35809 bp, 29 predicted proteins | sample SI112_10mmetaG_FD_190149 | JGI IMG/M metagenome (GOLD analysis project Ga0257114, IMG submission 190149) | Marine microbial communities from Saanich Inlet, British Columbia, Canada - SI112_10m | ecosystem: Environmental > Aquatic > Marine > Inlet | place: Canada: British Columbia | collected...
GAATTTGCTGATGAAACACCAATGAACCCATTTGATTTCTGGGAAGGTGCTGACTTCAAATTGAAGATTCGTGATGTTGAAGGTTATCGTAATTACGATAAATCTGAGTTTTCATCTCCAAAGCCTATGTCAGAAGATGATGAAAAGCTTGAAACGATTTACAACAATCTTTATGATTTGCGTGAATTTGTTGATCCTACAAAATACAAATCATATGCAGAACTAGAAACTAAAATGCATAGTGTATTAGGACATACAACACCTGCACCTACTATGCATCAACAGCAACAGTTAGGCGAAGAGACACCGCCTGCTATGGAAAGGGCTACTGCACCAGTAGCATTTGATACTGTTGCGACCTCTGCCGCTGCAGATACAGATGAAGATAATACTATGGAATACTTTGCAAATCTTGTGAATGATGATTAATTACCAAGACCTTGCAAAATATCTCTGGTATCTTGTGCATCTAAATCTTGTGAGTTTAGAATTGTAACATCAGATTTATGCTGATCACCGCCATTCTGTATTATAACAGGTTGTGGTGGTGTTATCGCCTCAGATAATGCAGCTTTTGCTTCACTTAATCTCGTCAGGGCAGCCTCTTCTTCGGCTGCCCTGTTTACCCTACTTTGATTGACTTCAATGACTCTATCGGTCATTCTATTTTCAACTGCTCTTGCCTTAGCACCAGAAGTATCTAATCCAGCACTAAAACCTTCAAACCCGGCAGTGACTGGATCAAATCCAGGAAGATCGATAGTAAATTGAAAACTAGGTATAGTAAGATTCAAACTTTTAAATGCAGCAATCTTTATTTTATCTGAAAAATTAGCAAAGGCATTTAGAACGAAATCAAATAAACTTTCAAATACATTTTGTATTTTTATAATCTTCAAAGAAATTGTAGCTTTCGCAACTTCCATTGCAGCCGAACCTATTTCAGGAATATTGGTAAATAAATGGGCCGTAAAAGTAAGAGCATCTTCAATCATATCAAATGTACTATCTACAGTGTTACGAAAGTCAGCAATCATGTCTTTTACTGTTGTATCGAATCCTAAAGTTTCTAATGTAGAGTCAATGAATGTTACAACTTCTGCAACAACATTACTAAAAAAACTAGATATTGCAAATCCAACACTATCAACTTCAGAAAATCCGAATGATCTTGCTACAGCATTAAAAATTTCTGTTGCGGTATTATCAACTACAGCAAGTGAATTTGTACCAACTGCAGCCATCTTATCTCCAAAAGTTGCAAAGTCGCCAGATACTAAAGCATCAAATGCATCACCCAAATCGCTTGCAAGTGCAGTAAGTAACGGTCCATTTTTTACGGAGATATTGTCAAATGCAGGACCTATTTCAGTTCCAAAGAAATTGCTTATTCCTTCCCACGCTTTAAAAAAACCATCTTCTAATAGCTTTGCAAAAGGCAATATCCAATCATTGTAAAAATTTTCTATCGCTGGGATCATAGTTTCTTTAACGTATTTTTTCATATTTACAAAAGTTTCGCTGTTAAAAAATCCTACAAGCAAAGGAATTGCTATCATTAATGCTATGCCTATAGGACCCATAAGTAATCTCAACACAGGTAAAAGACTCATCAATGGTTTAGCAAGTATACCTAAAACTGAAAATAAACCTTTAATACCGGCACCAATGCCGGCTAAAGCTACAGACCCTAAAGTTTTAATACCAGAAAAAAATCTTAATCCTAACATAGTTCCTAATATGCGTTTGACGGCTTTTAAACCGGGCACCCTCATTCGGCTTTCACTAGGAGATTGTCCTAAAGGACTTTCTGGAATTTGATTGTCAGACTGAGGTCTATTTTCTCTACTAGCCTCTAAATCGTCTAAATTAGGTTTTAATAATTCATAAATAGGTTCAAACAAAGGCTTTAACGCAGGAACTAACTTATTAATAAGTCCATCAAAGTTCGGACTTTTCATCATTTCAAACATATTACCAAATAGCTTACTCATACCTTTAAATGGTGCTTTGATAGAATCACCGATGCCTTTCATAGAGTTTCTAACTCCACGAATTGCCTTTGATACTGGATTATTTTTGATTAAACTATCTGTTAGATTGCCGATCATTTTCATAGGATTCAAAAACTTTGGTAGATTAAAACCTCCGGCGCGCCCACTGGAAGATGATAATTTACCTTGAAGATTAATTATTTCTTCTTTTATTTCTTGCAGAGAAATATTATTTTCTCTTAATCCTTCAGACACATCGGATAATGCCATTATTTATTCCTATACTTTATTATTAGTTTGTTGTTGTTTCATTCTATCATTTTCTTCTTCTAAATGCTGTATCAATAACGAAATATATACCTCTCTTTCCCATGGCATCATATTCTCAACTTCTGTTAATGAATATTTATATTCGTGTATCAATCTAAAGTTAATCTTATAATGGTTAATTAAACTATCATGGGAAAGAGCAATTAAAAAAAATCATCTAATCCTCTCAACATTACAACATTTTCTTCACCGCACGATTCGCAGATGAATTTAACTTCCTTTTCTAGTCTAGGCATTCTCTCAATAAATTCTCGTATTTTATCGAACTGATTTGTTGATAGAGAATCTATAAAGTTTTGTATTTCTTCTTTACTTTCATCTCTTAGTTCATATCTGTCATCTTTAGTGGTCAAAACTCTCATACATGCAGCAATCAAATCAAAAGTTTGTTCGGTCTCAGATTTAGTGTCATCCATTTCTAACATATCTGTCCAAACAGGATATTCCATGGTAAGTGATATTTCATCTGAAATTTCAATATTTCCATCATGTTCAATTTTAGGAACTGGAATATCGTCCAAATGAATTATAACTGAATTTGTGTGGCCACACTCGGTACACTTAATTGTAACTTCACTTGATTCTCCAACAGATTTTGATCTAATCATTAAGAACATATACTCAATATCGAAAACATTTAATTTTGATTTATTGATATCTTCACTTACACAAGCAAGAATTGTATCAACTACAGCATTCAATGCTTGCTTTTGATCTTTGCTTTCCATAGCCATCATAAGAACTTTTTCTTCTTTTACAAGATAAGGTCTAAACCTAACTTTCTGTTCTGATGATGGTACTATTAATTCATATTTTGGTGTTTCATTTAATCTAGGTAACGCCATTTTATATCTCACTCCAATCGGTATATGATAATTGTACAGAAACTTCAACTAAGCCGTTCTGTTCATTGTTTAATTCAATTGCATTTAAACTTGTAGGAAATGCATCTATCAATTTACATGAATAGACTGCATCATATTCTGGTTTAGCTATTCCTCTCCTAGGTGCAAGCTGATGAATAGTAACATCTCTTACATAATCTTTTTTAAATCCTATTTCAGGTGTAACCGATACACCTGTTGATCCTGTATTTACACTGGCTCTTTGCCACGCTTCAAAAAATCTTTTTACTGTATAATCATTAGTTACATGAAAATTTAGATTTACATCTGGTACAGCAAATCCGTAAGCCACTTTTTCATTAAACATTCCTACAAGTTTATCTGCGGTTAATATTTGTCTACCAGGTAACTGTATACTCTTACACATGAAATTCAATGTTTCCATACTAATATCATTAGATATGCCCGAGGTAGGTATTTCTACTCTCCACAAGTTTGACTTTGCTAAACCATTCGTAAGTCTAGATTTAAAATTATCTATTGTATATGCTTTCATTTACGTTACCATCTTTCTTGATTCTGCGTGAACACTACGCATAGACATTTTTTGAAAATCAGCCGTTGGTAAGAACGTAGCAATTTCCCATTCGGGCGGCGGCACATATGCAAATCTACTTCTTACATGACTTTTTAAATATCTTTTGAAACATGGTTTGAAATATTTGTATTTTTGTACGCCGTTTAACAAATCATATTTTAAACGAAATTTTGTAGTTTCATCATACTTTTTATTATTTGTAACTTCCATGAGAGAGTCTAGAAATTTTGCTCTTAATGTCATAGGTAAATAATGTAAATTTAATCCAGTAAATCCACCTTCAGCTTTACCTACAATAATAGTCAAAGGAAAACTATCGTAGTATGGCAGTGTTGCTTTATGCTTAGGATCGTAATAGTACATGTACATATTGCCTAACGCAGACCTTTGCCTAAACTCTATAGGTTCTTCTTTCATAAGTTGGGCACGATTTACGTTTCTTAATTTTGATGCTTTTTCACGAAACCATTTCATAGATTCTTTTGATCGTGGAGTTATACCCGCACGAAACGCCTGCATTTCTAAGTTTTGAAATAGATTAGCCATATATTACTTCCAAAGTTGCTTATTGTTATTTATATGATTTTATAGACGTTTTAATTTTTTCAGTTTTGGAAGTGGCTTTACTTGTTTAGGCATAATGCCCATTTTTTGTAATGTATATTCTGTCCATATTTGAAATGTCCAACCTCTATCTTTTGCAAATTCTTCAGCCGCTTTCCATTTATTCATATTTTTCACATATGATAATCCCTCAGTGATATAGCGTTTTGTTTTTCTACCTGGATTCTTTGGCGGTCTTGTCTGCGAGTCTGGTTTTATTTCTACAAGATAAATTTTACCATTCATCTTTATTTTTAGATCCATAAAATATCTATGATATTTTTTATCAACCTCATAGAAGTATGGAATCACAACTTCCTCGCTTGACCATTCTTCTATCTCAGATGAATTATCACACCAAGCAAAACAATATCTTTCCCAGCCAGAACGATACACTACGTTATCTGGATTACCTTTGTACTTCTTATGGTTTTTTATTTTATATCTGCCTTGATGAGTTTTCATATTTTTCATATAAATAATAACAACATTCTTATTTATTCGGATAAAACCATATGCCACAACTAAGATATCCTTTGAACGACTCAGAAAAATATCCTGCGACAATTCAGTTTAAGGTATATAAAACCGACCCTCCTACGTTTAATTTTGTTAAAAGAACTGCTAAAAATAATGCTAATGCATCTACGGATAATATATTAGGTGGCGAAAGTCTTGCTTCTGCGTCTCCTGGAAAAATTTCTGGAGTTATAGAAAAAGCAAAAAAACTGGCAAAAAAACAAGCAGAAGATGTTGCAAGAATTGAAAATACAAATAGAGCAAGGATAAAAGAAAGTAAAGCTAGATTCACTGGCAATAGCTGTACTCTACACATGCCTCAAGGTTTAGTTATTAATGATGGTGTACAATATGATACTACCGAATTAGGCGTATTTGGTTCTGGTATTGAAGCTGGAATGAATGCAGGAACTGCTCCAATTGCAGCGTTAGTAGCCGGTGGTATAAAGTCTGGGGTAGGCGATTTAACAAGGCTCATATCAGGTGCCGCTACACAACAAAGTGCAAGAATTGCTGCAGCTAGATTTACTCCCGGTGCTGCACTAGGTGGTGCTGTTAGATCATCACTACAAACTGCGCCAAATCCTAATATGAGAGTTTTATTTAAATCTGTTGGTATTAGAGAATTTTCATTTTCATTTAAATTGATTCCTAAATCTTTAGAAGAGTCTGATGAAATTACGAAAATTGTTAGATTTTTCAGAACAGAGTTATATCCAGAACCATTGAAAGAAAAGAATATAAATTTAGCATATAAATTTCCCAATAAGATTCAAGTTGTTTTAATGTATAATGGTAAGCCATATAAAGAATCTGCTTTAAATTTTAACCTTATGTTTTTAAAAGGAGTTGCTGCTAATTATAATCCATCACAATCTACATTTTTCACGGGAGGTAGATTTTCTGAGATAGATATGACATTAACAATGCAGGAAGATCGTACACTTGATAAATTTGATGTTGATGATGGGTTGAGTGATGAAAATTCAAATGGAATAGGTCTTGCTACTAATAGAGTAAGTCAATATCTCAAAACTGGTTTGGGAGGTTTATAATGTCATTCTTTTCAAGTTTTCCCATAGAACCATATAATTTTGGTAATGAAGTTGATTTTTCTTTCATTCAAAATTTAACCGCTTATGTTGATATTATAGATTCTGTAAAAGATCAAGTAACTTTTTACGAATCATATGAAATATTAGAAAATGAAAGACCAGATGTATTATCATATAAATTATATGGTACAACTGAGTTTTATTGGACGTTCTATCTCATGAATGATAACATAAGACAAACTGGTTGGCCTGTAAACTACAAAGACCTTGTCAAGTTTGTAATTAAAAAATATCCTAATACGAATTTAGTAACAAGAGATTACTTTTTTGATAAATTCTTAATAGGAGAAACTGTTGAAGGTGTATCATCAGGTACAATCGGTGTTGTTGTTAAAAGGGATGTAAATTTAGGTCATATTATTATAGAGGGAACAAAGACATTTACTGCAGGGGAAACAATTCAAAAGCAAGGAGATTCTACAAAATCTATCGCTTTGCATTCTTCTTCTGCAGAACATCTTGCAACAAGGCATCATATTAATGCAAGTTCTGAAATAGTTGACATTGATCCTAGTGTGGGTCCGGGAAGTCTTATTACACCAGTATCACATTTAGATCACTATAGAAATTCAAATGACGCTAATAGAAAAATCAGAGTACTTACCTCAGATAATATTGTAACAATATCTGCACAATTTGGTCGCGCACTAAAAGAGTTTAGTTAATATGGATGTTGAAGTTAGACCTAGTGAAGCAACGGACTATAGAATATTAGAAGTAAATGTTTCTGGTGAAAGATTTCCTGGCAATACAATTAATTTAAGAAATATGATTAATGAAATAAATATCTATGAGCATATAGATAAACCATATCTTACAGGATCTATAGTTTTTACAGACAATGAAAGTTTATCTACTCAAATAGGTTTTTTAGGAGCCGAAAGAATTAGTATAATAATATCGGTAGATAGTATAATCGATACTGATTTTCAAATAGAAAAGAACTTCATTGTTACTGAAGTTACAAATTCGGTCAAATCGAATGATAATCATGAGGTCATTCTACTTCAATTGATGGAAGAAAAAGGATACAAATCAAGACTTACCAGAGTATCTAAATCATACACGGACACTCCTAATGTCATTATAGAAAGAATAATGAAAGACTATTTAAACACTGAAGTAGTTTCTTTAGGAAAAGCAAATGAAGCAAATACTCCTATAAAAGTTATTATTCCGAATTTAACTCCCATTGAAGCTGCAACTTGGATCAGAACTAGAGCGACAACTATTGAAGGAATGCCGTATTTTCTTTTCTCTTGTGTAGCAGACGATAAACTAAGATTCATCGATTTAGAAACTATAATATCAGGTAAAGCTTTGAATCCAGAGTATCCTTATCTTTATTCTGATGTAGCTGCAAAGAATACAACACCACATGATATTATAAAAAATTCATATAATATTGTTTCATATAAAATGAAAGGTAAAGAAAATCAGATTGAATTAGCGTCACAAGGACTTGTTTCAGCAACTTATAATTTTTTAGATCATACTAAAGGAACTTTTGAAAAGCAGACGTTTGATGTAAATCAGGTTTTTCAAGGTTTAAAAAATAGAAATGCTTTTAAACCTAATCAGAGTCAAGAGATTTTAGATAATACAACTTTGATAGACGGTAAAACTATGATGAATTATGATACAAAAGAAATAAGTATGTTATCTACAACCGACCTTTATACTGATGGTTCTGCTAATTACTATGAAGCACCGGACATATCATCTCATATGAATAAAGTAAAATCTCTAGCTTTGAGGCATTTCCTACATAAATCTTCAATGAACATCACGGTACCAGGCAGAAATTTCATAAGTGATTCAAAAAACGTTAGTATTGGAAATCTTATTAATATAAAATTTTTAGTCAATCTACCCGAAAATAATAAAGTTTCAAGAGATAATAGAAAAAGTGGTGAATATATGATATATGCTGTACGACACCATTTTTCAGGTAAAGCTTATCATGCAGCCGTGTCATGTACAAAACTCACTAATCAAGAGGAGCCAGAGGCAGGATGAGTATTGATTATTATGGTGATGCCTTTCGATGGTTTGTAGGTATTGTCGAAAATAATTCTAGTGATCCACTAAAACTTGGTAGAGTTCAAGTTAGAATTCGTGGAGTTCACTCTGAAAATCCAGGTGATATACCTTTAAGAGATTTGCCCTGGGCACAACCCATGTTGCCATCTACAGAACCTGGAATATCTGGTGAAGGTAAGATGCCTAAACTAAAAAATAAATCTCAAGTTGTGGGATTTTTTGCAGATGGTAAAGCATCACAGATACCTATCATCATAGGTTCACTTCCTACAGTTGAGCAAGGATCAGGTTCATCAGATAGAACAGATGAATATTTTCCTGGAGCAGATATTTCAAATATAACAGTAGATGATGATATACTAGGAAATAGTAATGGAGAAAAGATATTCAAATTTTATCAACAACAAGGATTTTCTCCACAACAAGCTGCAGCATTCGTAGGTAATTTTGCTATTGAATCTGGATTAGAGCCTGATATAACATCAGGTAGAAACGGATACAATCAAGGAGTTTCAAATACAAGTTCATCTTTGGTAGATTTTATAAAAAGTAAAGAAGGATTTCATGCTAAGGCATTTGACGATTATAAACAATTTTCTAATGGTTATGGCACCAAAGCATTAAGTTCAACTGAAGTAATAAGTGAGCCTGAAGCTGAAAGACGGCTACAAAGAGAATTATCGAAACATTTGGGATATGTTAATGCTAGAAAAGAAAAATACAGATATAATTGGTCACCAAGACAAGTGGATGCTTTAGCATCATTTTCATATAATTTAGGTCCAGGTCAGTTAGATAATCTGACAGCCAACGGAACCAGGAGAGATGATAACACTATAGCAAATAAAATGTTATTATATAATAAAGCTGGTGGTAAAACCCTTCCTGGTCTTGTATCCAGACGGCAACAAGAATCTCAAATGTTTTTATCTGGTAAAGGTACACAGCCAACTCCAGTTGAAAATAGAGAACTAGAAGAACCTCAAGACGTTCCATACGGATTAGCTGGTTGGACAGGTGCTAGAAAACAAAATTTAGTTGAATATTCTAACAGTAGAAGGCTATCATATTCAAGTTTAGCTGGTCAGCTAAGATTTTCAATGTATGAATTTGAAACTAATATTGCATCTATAGGCAAGATTAAAGAAGCAAAAACTATGAGTACTGCTAGTGAAGCTGTAAAGAGACATTATCTTAAAAAAACGACAGAAGATAAAGAAGCCAGATTAAACTTAACACAAGCTGCAATTGAAAGGTATACTACATGAAAAATACAATTAGTATAGGTCAATTGGCAAACATGACTAGAAGTGTTAAGGCAAAGACCAACATATCAAAATATGCAGATCAACTTTCAACTCAATGTGAAAAAATTTCTATTGCAAGTTCAAGTATTTTGGGAAACACTCTTGATAAAGTAAACGGTGTTGAATGTTTAATCCAAGAAGTTGATGGATTTGTAGATACTAAATTGATAAGAAACAAGGGCGTTGCTAGAATTACAGAAGAACTGCCCGGCTTTGAAAAGTTAAAGACAGAAATTGCGCCAGCATTTACAAGCAGACTTAATACTTTTACCGGATTGGCGGACGCTGCTACATCAAATTTAAATGAGATAATAACATCTCCTGCGATTGCATCAATACAAGCAAACGCACAAGGGGTTTTAGGTATAGCTGCGTCTGCAGCAACACTAGAGAATTTAATTCCAACAATAAACACTTCTATCATTTCAGACTTAGTTAGTTCGGGGTTTTCTAGCATCACAAGTAACCCACTTACATCTATTGCTAAAGACTTTGAAAATAGTTTAGGTGCATTGGATACAAATATTGAAGCTGCTTTAGGTAGTTTTAAAGGTGGTGTTCTCAATAGAGTAATAACTAATACAACAAATGTTTTTGAAAATGAAGTAACACAACTGTCTAAAGGCTTACTTTCAAGAGCGGAAACAACAACTGTAATTCAGAGTATATTAGATGATGAACCTAGAGATATTATAACAAATCTTATAACAAATAAAATAGTAGAAGCGTTTCCTTTAGATAATCTCGGTGCTCTGCAAAGTGCAATATATAAAATTGATCCTTCACTTTCTAATATAATTAATAGTCAGCAAAATGATGTTCCAAATATGGGAGCTAGAAGTACGCAAAGAATAAACAATTCTGCTATAGGAAATAATTGGAGAAATGAAAAAACTGCCAATGATTATAAGTTTACTTATGTGTCGAGTGAAGAAGAACTAATATCAGACTTTAGAGAACCCGATCGTAAAATAAACGAAGTTATTGTTCATTGGACTGGAAACTATATAGACCAAGGCAATATTGGTGCTGAAGATATTCATAGGTGGAATACAGAAAAAGGTTGGAATGGAATTGGATATCATTATGTAATTAAAAGAAACGGAAATCTACAAAGAGGTAGACCAATAAATAAAATTGGATCACATACTAAAAATCGCAATCAATCTACTGTAGGAATTAGTTTTGTTGGAGGTTATAACTGCACTTCAGGCACTAAGAATCCAGAGAGGTTCATGAGTGCTGAGTCTTTTACGCCTGCTCAATGGAAAACGTTCGGTACTTTTATTGAAGCTTTTTATCAAGTTTATCCTGGTGGTGAAGTTCGAGGTCATACTGACATAGATACACAAAAAACTGATCCAGGATTTGATTGTGAGAGTTATGTTTTAAATAAGTTTGGTAAAAAGAATGGTAAATTTACAGCAATAAAAAGCGAAGAACCCACAACTCCAGCAGCAAGTACAGTAGGTAAAGTTTATACTGATTTACCAACATTATATCATGATGTAGGTGCAGGAGATCATCCTGTAGGAACTATAATAACATTCTATGACAAAGATAAGCATGAAACTGCAATAGCTAATAATAAAAAGTTTCCTGGTTTAAGAAGTACAATAAATCCTAAAGATTATGAACCAGTCAGAATGCAAGTGTGGGGCGGTCAAGGTTTATCAAATAAGCAAGACGGTTCATATTATGCACCAGCTTATATTGACGATCCAAAAAATAATCCAGCATTTGGTAGACATGGTCCAGATACAAAGAGGGTGCACAATCTTAATTTAAAAGAAAATAAATTTTCTTCAGGATACGCACATCCATCAGGATCAAAAAAGATATACAGCACATATCGATGGGTTGAAGATTCTTTCTTCACTTGATAAGTATAAAGGAAATAAAATATGGCAGAAGATGATTTAGATGATATTTCACAAAGAGCGGGACTATTCGGTCAAGCGACTACGGTATCAGAAGGCACACCACCAAAAGGATTTTCTGATCCTAATAATGAGTATCCAAAAAAGAATTATTCTGGCGAATCTTCTATTAATAAATCTGCTAGAGGAAGTGCTATTAATAATTTAAGTGTTCACAATGCTATAGCTGGCACTCCTTTAGAATATTCACCTATAACATCTTCTTTTTATCCACTCAATCAGGTAGATGAATCTTCTTCTGGGCACATACATGAAGTAAATGATACTCCAGGAAATGAAAGAGTTTTGTTAAAACACAATAAAGGTGGCGGCATTGACATGTTGCCAGATGGCACAATTCTTATTGCGACCGGCAAAGGTATAGGAAACAGAATTGAAGTTGTTGGTGGTAATTATCAAATGACAGTTGAAGGCGATGGTACCGTTCATTATACTGGAAATATGAATATGACTGTTACTGGAGATTACAATCTAGACGTAAAAGGAGATTATAATGTAAACGTATCAGGTGATCAAAAAGTTAATATTGAAGGATCATCTAGAAACTATATTGCTGGTATTTTTGAACAGATCGTACAGGGTTCTTTTTCGACTACTGTATTGGGGTTAGTCAATAATACATACTTATCAGATTTTGTATCTAATGTCAAGGGTTCTTTTACAAATCGTGTAGAAGGCATTGGCAATTATTTTCATAAAGGCGTTTCTAAATTTACGTCTGAAACTGGTAGTGATTTTTCATCAAAGAACACAAATATTTTTGCCGATGATTTATCTGTTATAGGTGGTAAAGGTACTATAGGTGCTGATGATATGTTTATGCATTGTAAATCATTATTTGCGACCACAACAATTCATAGCAATGCCGATATTAAAGCTGAAACACGAATACATGCACCGGTGTTTAAAGGAAACTTATTTGGGCAAGCTACAGGTGCAAACTTAGCTGACAAAGCAAATTTTGCCCTCGCAAAAGGTGGCCCAGGCACACCAACTGTACCTATATCAGATACTGGAACAATCTCACCAATAGGTGCTGATGGTAATAATCCATTTGCAGATGGTGGTCAAAGACCTAATGCGTCACTAGTTACTGAAATATTAAACAAATCAAATCTTGGTATTAGAAAAGTTGTCATTGACAAAGACGAAGGCATCAAAAATTCTATCAATCAATCTGTGAATACTTCAGGTGTTTCAAAAACAGAATTGTCCATAGCTGGAATGAGATCCAAATTAAAAAATCTTAGTAATTTAAGTAACAAAACTTTTACTGCGGATGCTATTTCAAGAGGTGTTTTAAGTTCTAAATTTAAAGAAACTTCTCCAGAAAAGGTAGGTAGACTTAGAAGTGAAAAAAGAACTGAGATAACTGGCACAAAAGTTATAGGAGATAATCCAGCAGAATCCAAATCTAAAGCTTTCGTCGCTTCCGAATCTTCAACTAAATCCAAACCATCAACTATATTACCAGAACGACAATTTAATGCTGCTACACAAACTTTATTTAAAATGAATACGAAATTAACAAAACGATCAAGCTTGGCAAAATTTGTTGCTGCTCCAGCTGATGGTACTAATCTAAAGTATGTTGCTGATCAAGCCGGATTAAAACCTATATTCAGAAATCTTTTTCCTCATGCTATGATTATAGATTTATTTTATATTCTAGATGAATTTGATGGATATAATCTAAATGTTGCTGAAGGTATTTACATCTTAGGTCCTAATGAAGCTGTTCCGGCAACCGACACAACAAAAGATTTGGCTAGGGTCGGAAGATCAATAACGTATGAATTGAGAAATACTAAAGGAGAAATAGATAATGAAAAAACATACGATTTGGCAGTGTATCTAAAAGATAATGCACATTATGATAAATTATCACTATATTATGATACTGTAGATCCAAATTCTGATAAAGTACACTCGCAAATTGTGATAAACACTCCAGCAATACCAGAGGACTACACAGCATTTTTTAATATGAAGGTTGATACATACTATAATTTTGAAGTTTTGAGTAATAAAGATTTGGTAGAAGTGCCTCAACCCGAAGAAGAACCAGAACCTGCTCCGCCACCTACGTCAGAAACCGAACAACCAGAACTTGATGTTGAAAAGTCATTAACGTCTGGTGCTTTTTATGAAAAGCAAAAGCAATTGGAGACAAGTTCTGCGGAAGATTCCAAGCAAATACAAGAAGATCAGTATCTAGCAAGACCTTATGGATCAAAAGAAATTGCTGAATACGGAATAAAAAGAACTTTAAATGGAAAATTCTTTCCAAATAGAGTATATAAAGTAATTCCTGACGGCGATGATTGGAAAATAATTAGAGTTAGCTAAAAATCATATAAATAGAATTAAGAATAAAAAGAGACAAAAAAATGGTAGTAAAAAATCTAGCTTTAGAAGATAGGGATTTATCCTCAAATGTTACGGTAACTCGTAACATAAATTCTTATTCGGATATAGACTTATCATTTACACCTAAGTCCACTAATCCAAACAATACTAATGAAGTAAGGCGTGATATTTATAAAAAGACAGATGCAGCTTCGGTAAAACAGTCTGTAGGAAATATATTAAGAACAAATAATTTTGAAAAGCCATTTCTACCATTTTTTGGGGCAAATGTAACAGGTCTTTTATTTGATCTTGTGGATGGCACTACAACTTCTGATATTGAATCACAAATTCAAGACGCTCTGGAAATATATGAGCCAAGAATTGCTATTTTAAATTTACAAGTTTCTTTGAAACCCGATCAAAATTCATGTTTTGTAAGGCTAGTTTTCAAAGTCTTAAATACTAATACTACAGAAACAATAGAAACAACACTATCAAGGTTAAGATAATGGCAACAAATATTACATCGACTCAACTAGATTTTGAAAATATTAAATCTGCACTTAAAGTTTATTTTGAAGGACCTGCTAATAGTCCAAAAGCAGAATTTAAAGATTACAATTTTGAAGGTGCGGGACTAAACAATCTTCTGGATGTATTAGCTTATAATACACACTTTAATGCTTTAATAGCAAATTTTGCGACGAATGAATCTTTTTTAAATACCGCACAATTAAGATCATCTGTAGTATCACACGCTGAAGCTTTAGGATATAGACCCAGATCAAAAGTTTCATCAAATGCTACAATTAAACTTAATTTGAATCTATCCGGTGCTGGTAGTTTTCCATCAACAATTACATTACCTTTGGGAACCACATTTACCGCATCCAATCAAACTACTTCTTATACGTTTAAAACAAGAGAAACTTATGTTGCTACAAATGATGCCAACATCTATAAGTTTAAATCTGCGGCTGGTTCAGAAGATGTATTGGTTTATCAGGGCACGCAAAAGACCAAAACTTTTCTGATCGATAGCGTAAAAGAAGATCAGATATATGTTATACCAGATGAAAATTTAGATACTAGCAGTGTTGTGGTAAATGTTTTTCCTTCAGTAAGTAGTACTACATTTGAAACTTACACATTTTTACAGAAAGCAATTGCAGTTGATGCAACATCAACTTATTTTGACATAAAAGAATCTCCAAATGGATATTATGAAATTAATTTTGGTGATGGTACGTCATTCGGTAAAACGCCTAATGTGGGTAGTAAAGTAGTTGTTACTTATGATTCTGTAGATGGTGAAAATGCAAATGGATCTACGTTCTACACACCTGTAAGTAAATTAACTTTGGCAAATGGTGAAGAATATGATATCAATGTTACCTCTGAAACAGAATCTATTGGTGGTAGCGACAAAGAGTCTATGGAATCAATTCGCAAACTGGCTCCTATACAATTTTCTGCACAACAAAGACTTGTCACGCCACTTGATTATAAAGGAATGATTCAATCAAACTTTCCTTTAGTGACAGACGTTGCCGTTTGGGGTGGTCAAGATAATATTCCTGTAGATTATGGTAAAGTTTTTATATCACTTAAATTTCCAGATGGTACTTTAGACAGTGTAAAAACTACAATTAAGAATCAGATAACAACTAATTTTACTAAAAACTTATCTATTATGTCCATCGGAAATGAATTTGTCGATCCATACGAAACATATTTAGAAATAAGTTCGGAATTTTACTACAATCAAGGTCTTACTTCAAAAACATTGTCTGAATTAAAAACTATGGTAAGTGCATTCATTGCAAATTATTTTACTCTTAATTTGAATAAATTTAATAATGTATTTCGTAGATCAGTAATTCTTACAGGAATAGATGATTTAGATCAAGCAATTTTAAGTTCAAAAATGAATGTAAAGATGCAACAAAGATTTCTACCAGCCCTAGGTTCAACAAATTCATATACAATTAATTTTCCTGTAACTATAGCTTCTCCATCTACAAATGAAAGTTCGATAGTATCAAGTCAATTTAGTTTTAATAATGAAATGTCGTTCTTTAGAAATTCTTTCAACAGTACAAATATAGAAATAGTTAATATAGCTACATCTGCAATAACGGCATCTAATATAGGTTCGTACAATCCAGCTTTAGGTGTTGTAGAGTTGACAGGTTTTAATCCAGGGGCAATTCAAGGTGGTGTTAATTATATTAAAGTCACTGCATTACCTAATGATCAGAGTATAGTTACACCTCTTAGAAATTACGTCATAACATTAGATATTGGTCAATTAAAAGTGTTTGGTAATATAGAAAATGATGAAACTAAGATTGCATTAGGCACAAGATAAAATGAGAGAAAATAGAATAAATCAAATCATACGTCCGAATTTAGTTACACAGGTTTTACCTGAGCATTTTGCTACAAGCTATCCAAAGTTGATTACTTTCATAGATGAATACTATTCTTATATGGATTCTGACGGTCAGGTTGGCTCTCTCATAAAAGATTTGATTGATATTAGAGATATAGAATCCACAAAGCTAGAATACTTAGATAATATGTTTGGGGAAATGGCTCTTGGCGTTGGCCAACAATTTTTTACTGAACCTAGAGAAGTTTTAAGAAACTTTGCTAAATTCTTTAGGGTTAAAGGATCACTGTATTCTGCCGAAGGATTTTTCAGAGCGTTCTATAATAACAATGATGCTGAAATATTATATCCAAAAAATGATATTTTTACGATTGGCGATTCTGCATCATTCATAGGACATGAATCACAAAAGATTTTACAAGATGGTGAAGTATATCAAGTATTGTCGATTTTTATAAAATCTGACATATCTTTAGGCGCGTATCAAGATTTTTATAAAAGATTTGTTCATCCTGCAGGATTCTTTTTATCCGCAGAGATGCGAATTGAAAATGAAGATAGAAGTACAAAGGTTAATGCATTTGAACCAAAACCCTATATAGATCCTGACTTAAATATAGATAGCGGATTTGATATTGCAAGAATTGGCGGTGAAATAATACCATGCATTAGTGTAGCAGAGTATAGAGGTATCACACCAATTTATATGGAAGATAGTGTATACACTTCACCTTGGAGCTTTTCGGATTATGATAGTAATAAATGGTTAACTATAGATTCTGGCATTGGAAGTATAATAGATTTTGGATCAGAACACACACTCAAGAATGTAGATACGTCAACTCCGCTAACTGAAATGTTTTCATCACAAGATAGTTGGGGTTATAATGGAACTTGGACAGCATCAGATTCTATAGGTAATGTACTTATTCAAGATTGGATTATGGAAGATAGTAGTACTTTGTTTTCAGCATCACCTCCAGTAAAAAATTCTGGCTTTACTGCCAATACTTCAGGAACACAAGCTAAATTGTCTACTAGTGAGTTTCCAACACCTGCAATAAAAGCCGGAGCAGTTTCTTCAACAATAGGAAATACTCAGATTTCAACTTTTATATTCAATATTGAAGATGCTTTAATAGAAGCTGGATCTACTCAATCTCCTCCATTATCAGCATCAGATATTACAGATGCAGATATATCTATACACCGTATTATGCACAGAGGCCTTCAAACGTCGAGCGCACATAATGAAGGAATTTTTCAACTAAGACAGTATAATTTTTCAACTGGAATCAATACATTGGTAGTTCCTGGTTTTGGCACTACTCAAGTTATAGGTGGTGGTTTTGCATCGGGCGATCAATATCTTAATGCGCTAAGTGTGTCAGGATATGGTGGCGCAGGCGGTGCTTGGCTTACATCATTCGTTTCAGCCCTGCCGGGGTTTTCTTTAAACGGTCAGAATGTTATTTTTGATTATGATCACGGTGGCAGTATTGGAGTTAAGAAAAGCATCAAAGGTACTTTTACTTTTCCTAATGGACATAACGTTGCAGGAGGCAGAGATGGACTTCCAAGTGGAACACTAGCCGAAGTTGCTATAACAACTTCATATGCTGCAAAACCAGCATATTATGCAGGTGCACCTAGATTCAGAAGTATTTTAGAATATGTCGCTTGTGGTGGTATAAATAGTAACGAACCAGTACATCATATAAAAAATACTCTTATCTCCGATATTGATCATAAAACTATAAACAAATTAAAAGACACATTAATATAAACAGGAAATTGACATGGCATCAATAGCAACAGAAAATTTAAAAAAAGAGATAATTGATCCTCTCTTAACTAAAATTAATTCGGGAGCAAGTCCTGCTTTTTATATCGGTCTTTCAAGAGCAGAGCCTTGGTTCAATTCATTAGATTCAGCACCTAATGCTGTTCCAACTACTAAAGAAGAAAACGATTTTAGAAATTCTTTACAGGGTATTGCCCGTGTCAATAGCGCGTCTCACGTTGTTCCTAGACATAATTGGACTTCAGGTACAACTTATGAACAATATGATGATAAGAAAAAACTAGAAGATTATACCGCCGCAACTCCATTTTATGTTTTAACTTTAAATCATGGAGTTTATATTTGTCTAAGAACTGGTAGATCAGATACCGCGCCATATGGAAAACAAGGATCTACTGTTGAACCAACGGGTTCAAATAATCATCCTTTTGAAACTAGTGATGGTTATGTGTGGAAATTTCTCTATACTGTGTCGGCACTTGATGCAAACTATTATTTGACAAAGAATTTTATGCCTGTAAGATTTCAAGAGTCTACAGATTCAAATTCAACAGGAATAGAATTAAAACAATTTGAAATTCAAACTACTGCAAAACGACAACATTTGGTCTCATTTATTGTCGATAGTGGTAATGGTGGAAGTAATTTCACAGACAGTTGTAAAGTGGCAATTAATGGAACTACTTATCATAGTGCAACAGTTAAGACCGATGGCGGAGCAATCAAAAAAGTTGAATACAACAATGACTCAAGTACTATTCATTCAAGACAAGGTTTGAGAGGAGCAGTACTCACTACGGTACATAGTACAGGTACTGGAGCTACCATACGACCGGTATTTTCATCAGCAAAAGGTATTGGAGCAAACGCAGTACAAGATTTAAAATCTCAACATATGATGTTAAACGTGAAAGTTCCCGGAAGCAATACTGATTTTATTACGACCCAAGATTTTAGGCAGGTAGGATTACTTGCAAATATGAAAGATTCTTTAGGAACTTCAGGAGTGGACTTTACAGATAATACTGGACAAGCACTATTTCATATGAAATTATCCGCACAAAGTCCAAACTTTACAAAAGATAGGCTTGTGACAGGAGATTCAAGCGGAGCAAAGGCGTTCATTGATAATTTATCAAGTGATAACACCAAGATATTCTATCACCAAAACGACTCCACAGGATATTTAGATTTTAGAGTTGGCGAACCAATATCTGAAGAAGGCGGTACTGGATCAGGTACTATACATACAGATAGTAATAGCGAAAGAATGAAACCTGAAGTCAATCCTTACAGTGGTGATGTATTATACATTGATAATAGGGCACCTATTATAAGAGTTCCTAATCAAACAGAAGATATAAAAGTTGTCATTAGACTTGATAGATGTACATAAGGAAATAATTAGATGGTAAAGACCTACACGACAAATACATTTGCAAGTGATTACAAAGATGATTATGATGAAAGTAAAAGCTTTCATAGAATTCTTTTTAATAATAAAAAGGCTTTGCAAGCTAGAGAATTGACACAGCTTCAAACAATTATTCAAGAAGGCATAACCAGGTTTGGTAAAAATATCTTTAAAGAAGGCGCTGCAATTTCTCCTGGTGGTATTTTTATTAATGCTAAGTATCGTTTTGCTAAGTTAGATACCTCAATTAATTCTTTGCCAACAGGATTTAATGATCTAGTAGGAAAATCTTTTACCGGGCAAACTTCTGGCATCACTGTACAAATCTTAGAAGTTTTACCTGCGGCTGACGGCGATCCTGCAACAATTTATATTCAATACCTTGATACATCAACAGCAACATCAGGAACAACTTCAATTGCTTTAACTCCTGGTGAAGAACTGAGTGAAGTTCAAGGTGTTACAAAATTGACAGTACAGACAACAAACACAACATTAAATCCTGCAGTTGGAATGGGAACTAGAATTTCTTTTGGTGAAGCTGATTTTTTCACTAATGGATTTTTTGTCCATGCGCCTTTGCAACATTTGATTATATCTAAGTATACAGCATCAATTACAAAAACTGTAGGATTTTTAGTAACCCAAGATATTGTTACGCCTGCGGACGATAATAGCATTTATGATAATCAAGGTGTGAATCCAAATTTTACTGCTCCCGGTGCAGATAGATTTAGAATACAACTCACGCTCACTACAGAGGACGCAATTACAGCAAATCAAACATTTGTTTATGCTGCAAAGGTAGAAAATTCCAATATCGTTCATAGAGTAACAGGTGAAGATGGTTATAATAGAATAAATGATTTGATTGCAAAACGAACAGATGAAGAATCTGGAAATTATACAGTAAATCCTTTTCATGTTCAATTTGCAGCACATGCAACAGATACTAAATTAAAAATAAGAGTTTCACCGGCAACGGCTTATGTTAATGGATATAGAATTGAAAAGACAGTTCCTACGTTCTTAGATGTAAATAAATCCCAAACATCTGAGGTTGTAACAAATGATAATACTGGTGTAGGTTATGGACACTATGTTCTATTGACTGTTCCTGCAGGAGAGACTCTTAGACTTATGCCTGATATTCAAACATTAGGAACTTTAAATTTAAGAACTGGTGAAGGTCATACTGGTTCAACAATAGGTACATGTAGGGTTAGAGCGATAGAAAATTATAGTAGATCGGGCTCTAGTTATGCTAATCATGCAGATTTCGGTGCAGAGTATAAACTCTATATTTTTGATATTATAATTACAGACAATACAAAAACTTTTGGAGAACATTGTTTAAGTATAGGTAGTGATGTTGATAAATTCGGTAATATTTTACGACAAAGATCCGCAAGTATTATACACAAAACCCAAGAAAAATGTTTATTGGTTCCTACGACATATTATAGAATGAAGTCTGCTAATAATATTTCAATTACTCAACAACTAACGAAAAGTGTGGTAGGTAGTGGCAGTACTTCGGTATCTATATCTTCGGGTGGATCAGATTTTACTTTCACCGATAAAGATAATTGGTTAATTTATAAAAATGGAGTTTTGGACACGGGTGCTACAACTGCATTAGTATCATCTGGTGCATCAGTAAATATTACTGCAAGTACTATTATTACGGCAGCGGATACATTAACAATTATTGCATATGTTGTAAATTCTGCGCCAGCGATTGCAACTAAAACTCTTAGAAATACTAAAGCTACATTTTCTTATGGTGGCGCAGGTATTGATCTAAATGAATTTCATGTTAATAAAATAAATTCGATAAGATTAGCAAGTGCGACTGGATCAGATTGTAGCCAGTCATTTGAACTTGATGATGGCTGTAAAGATGCATTTTATGATATGAGTCGATTAAGATTAAAATCAGGTAAAAAAGTTGCAGCCTCTGTAATATATGTGGACTTTGACTATTTTGATATTAGTAGTGGTGATATTATTGTTCCCAGTTCATATGGAGGAACAGGATTTACATATAAAGATATTCCAAATTACACAAAAGAAAATGGTCAGACAGTATCCTTACAAAGCTATTTAGATTTTAGACCTAAAAAAGGAACGGATGGTACATTCTCACATGCATCGGCTAATTATATACCTATTCCTAAAAATGCTGTAACAGTTGAAAGTGATAGTGAATATTATTTACCTAGATATGACAGGCTTGTTATTCAAGAAAACGGCGAATTAAAATATATTGAAGGAACACCTTCTTTTGAACCTATATATCCTTCTATTCCAGAAAAATCTATGGAACTATATCGTTTAAGAGTTAATCCATTTACACTTAATGAGCAAGATGTTTCATATAATATAGTTGATAATAAACGTTATACAATGCGTGATATTGGAAAAATAGAAAATAGAATAAACAGAGTTGAAGATGCCGTTTCGCTTTCTTTATTAGAACTTGATACAAAAAGTATTGATGTTTTAGACGCTAATGGTAATCCAAGAACCCGAAGCGGCTTTGTTGCAGATGATTTTTCTGATCAAACTTTTACTGACACACTTTCTCCTGATCACAGAGGATCGGTAGATCCTGCAGGTGGGTTTGCTAGACCTAGTGTTAATGTTAAAAATTCTGGTCTTTATTATGATGCATCAGACGCTGGTAATAGTAATATTACAGTTAAAGGTGATATGATTTTTAAATCGTATACCAGTGTAGAAATGATAAAGCAGGCACTATGTTCAAGTACAAATAACGTAAATCCATATATCTTAGCACTTTACAGTGGTAAAATAACACTTACTCCATCATCTGATGATTGGCACGATACAGTATATAAAGCGCCAAAAATTATTGATAATGGTTCAGCATTGAATACAGATCACGCTCAGTTATGGGATGAATGGGAATGGAACTGGGGCGGAACAGATATTAATGATCTTCAAATAGGAGATGCTACAAATTCAAACACTGGCCAAACAAAAAGAGAAGTCGGCGCATATAGTTATACACATGAATGGATGGTACGATCTGGCTGGTTAAAAACTTCTAAAAGATATTACAAAAGAACGGAAACTGGAGATTACATTACTACAGGTACAGTAGTAAATAAAGTTGTATCCAGCGAAACTATAACAGAAGTTATCGGTGATAGACAAGTATCATTACACCACATACCTTTTCAAAGATCGAAGTTGGTGTATTTTGAAGCAAGAGGCTTACAGCCAAATACACAAATGTTTGCTTTCTATGATGGCGTTGATGTAAAGAATTGGGTAAAACAAGAGCCTGTGGTAGAGCATAATTTAAATAAACAAACTGAATATGGAAATTTATATAAAAATGCATTGTCACATCCATTTGGATCTTCAACTCTGGTAACTGATGCACACGGAACATTACAAGGTTCATTTTTTATTCCGTCAACAAATACGCTTAAATTTAGCACTGGTGCGACAGAATTTAGGTTGTTAGATATTACTGTTGATAATGTAAGAGATGCCGTAAGTGTTGCGTCTGCAATGTATGCAACTACCGGGACTTTGTTCACTAGAGAAGAAGATATTCTATCAACTCGCATATTAAATATCGAAGGTGATATAACAAACCAAAAAAGATACCACGTTGTTACTGATGAAGGACAAGCCCAGCGGTCAGGTGGATGTAGTTTCTTTGATCCTCTTGCACAATCATTTCTGGTTTCTAATACGTCAGGTCAAGGTACATTCGTAACTAAAGTAGATTTATTCTTTAATACTAAATCAGCAACAAAATCCGTTTCTGTTGAACTAAGACCTATGATAAATGGATATCCTCATTCTAATAAAGTTATTCCTGGTTCACAGGTAACACTTGCTTCATCTCAGGTTGCAACAAGTAATGATGCTCTCAGTCCGACAACATTTGAATTTGCATACCCAGTTTATTTGAGGCCTAATACATCTTATGCTATCGTATGTTATACAGATAATACAGATTACACGCTTTTCTGCTCAAAAGTTGGAGAATATGTATTAGGTTCAACAGATAAAAAAATCAATACACAACCATTTTTAGGCTCTTTGTTTAAATCTCAAAATAGTCAAACTTGGGAACCATCTCAGTGGGAAGATATGAAGTTTACTTTGTATCGTGCAGATTTTTCTACTGCAACATCTACTGCGGTTTTAAAGAATACAAATGTGCCCAGCAAAGTATTAGAATTTGATCCTATTGTTTTATTTGAAAATCCAGAAGATCATACAAGTGTCAGAGTAAAACATCCTAATCATGGATTTGTTGTTGGTGATAGTGTGACAATATCTGGAGTTGTAGATGCTACATATGCAAGTTTGATAAATGGAACACAAACAATTGCGGCAGTTGATTATACTGGTTATACTTTTTTAAATTCTAGTATTAGCAATCCCGGCTTTGCGTCTTTTCCAGTCACACCTCAAGTGTTTCAAATTTTGAATACTGGTGGTGCTGTAGTTGTCGCAACTGAACAAATACCTTTTAATGTTATGTGGCCCACAATTCAATCAATGACGCCAGGTTCCACATCTCTTACATATAAAATGCAATCTATGACTGGTAAATCTTATGCTGGTTTGGAAACTCCGTACACACAAAATTCAGCGGCAGCAGGATATAATATTAGTATAGCGAAAAATAATTACTTTCCAGAACCTCAACTCATAGCAAGTCCTGCAAAAGAAGCTGCATTATCTAAAAAATCTGCAATTATTACGACATCTTTAAATTCGGAAACTAATACGAATGGTTTTGTTTCGCCTGTAATTGATTTGGAAAGATGTTCTATGCATTTAATTGAAAACATCATTGACAATAGTGATTCAATTTCTACAAGCATAATTAACACTTCACTAAACCAGAATGTTACTGTACCTACATTTGAAAGAGAAACTAATACACTTGGTGGATCAGCCGCGGCAAAACATATTACAAAATCTGTTGAGTTGGTTGAACCAGCGGTAGGCATAAAAGTTATAGTAGGTGCTAATAGGCCAGTTACTGCAAATATAGATTTTTATTACAAGGCATGTTTAAGTGATGTTGACTATTCTACGGAACCTTGGGTCTTACAAGAACCAGATACTCCTATGCCTGCAGATAATGATCCTGGAGTTTTCAGAGATTACACATACACTATTGGAGGTATTTCTGGATTTACTAATAAATCGTTTACTAAATTTAAATTTAAAGCAGTACTGAAATCTACAAATAGTAGTCAAGTTCCAGTAATTAGAGATTTGAGGGCAATAGCGTTAGCAACATGACAAATTTAAAGCAAGTATATGATGATAGAACTTTTATGAAAGATCCAAATTCTACCGCACTAATAAATATAGATGTTGAATCTATTCGCATTGCTAAAGAAGCTAAAAGAAGAAGAATGGAAAAAGAAGAAGAATTTGAAACATTAAAATCTGAAGTGTCTGATATAAAAAAATTACTGTTAGAGTTAAATAGAAAGATGGGTGACTAGAAATGGCAAGAATACAAAAAGTTGACCTCGGAAATTCTATAGAGGCTTGGAGACAGAAAACAAATCTCATTTCTAGTTATTTAGGCGATTTAGATGATTTAAATACCGATGACAGTGGCACTATTGTCGGCTCTTTAAATTCAATAGAAGCTAAAGTTGTTACGGCAGCAACTGCTAGAACGTTGATTTCAGGTGCGAATGCTGGAGCAGGAAGTTATGTATCATTAGGATATAATAATATAACTGGTGTTATAACACTAACACGCGCGGCACTTTTACCTACAGACATACCGAACTTAGATGCTTCTAAAATTACTACAGGTGCTTTCGGCGCATCAAGAATATCAAGTGTTGACGCTACAACAATAACTTTAGGAACTGTTGCTGTTGCTAGACTTCCCAACTTAGATGCTTCTAAAATTACTACAGGCACTTTTCCTGATGCTCAATTATCTAGTCTTAGTGTAAGCAAACTTATTGGCGGCACAATAAATGCCTCGCACATACCTAATATTACTGCAGAGAAAATTGTTCATGGACCAGATTCGGGTGATTATGGTGCAGTTGCAAAAAGCGCATTGCCTATGGATCTAGTATACACTGGTGGTAGTTATAATGGAACAACTCCACAAACTATTACATCTGCTATGACGTTTGAAGGAGTCAATTTATTTGGTGATAGTGCAGGTTCTCCTGGCGGAACAATTACTGCTAATAAAGCAGCAATATTTAATAGTACTGTTGAAGTGAATGATCATGTAACTACCACAACAAATAACACATTAGATATAGGTACTGCAAGCAATAAGTTTGCTAATGTTTATGCGACTACCTTTCAAGGTAATGCAACATCTGCAAACTATGCTGACCTTGCAGAAAAATATACTACTGATGAAGAACATCCTATTGGTACAGTCATGATGGTAAATCATGGTCCAAATGGGGAAACTACAAACTGTACCAATTCTGGTATTCCAGTGGGCGTTATCTCAGAAAAACCAGCTTTTCTAATGAATTCTGAAGCGGAAGGACAAGCACTTGCTCTTAAAGGTCGTGTGCCTGTAAGAATTTCTGGTCCTATTCGTAAGGGTGAAGCTGTATATGCATATCATAATGGTTGCGCCAGTGTAGAATTTAACGGCGCTCATATTATAGGAATTGCTCTCGAATCGAATGACTTTGAAGGAGAGAAAATGATTGAATGTATTCTTAAATTGTGACTCTGACTCTCACTAAGAAGAATCTTATTATAACAGGTTTTTAATATTTGTCAACCCCTAAAATGCCCTTGACAAATATTATTTTATCTGATATAATACTTTATCATGAAAGGAACAATTATGTTTACTAAAGATCAATTTCTAAAAGCTATCCAATCAAAAATTGTATACGATCAAAATATGGTTTATTCTATAGATCAAAAAGGTCGCGAGAAGAAAGTAAAAAACTTTGCTGAAGTGATGAAGTATCCAGGTCGTTCAATTAAAATTGAAAGAATGGAAGACTATAATTCAGATATTTTTTCTTATTGTCTAGAACTAGAAGATCAATATGAACATGCAGGACCAATAACGTGTCATCTATTTTATGCAAAGCCGGGCGCGTATTCTTTTAAAGAACATACTGATCCAGATGATGTTATTATACATTGTTGCGAAGGCTCAAAAACACTAACACTTGATGATACGGTTCTTACTATTAAAGAAGGTACGTTTCTTCATATTCCTGCAGGAACAAAGCATCAAGCTATTAACGAACATGAGGCACTTACTCTCAGTTTTGGTTTAGAGAAATTTATAGAGGAAAAGGTTGACGATGAATTGGCTCTTTTATCTAAAGACAACTGAGACTTGTCAACTAAATTGCGCTCACTGCTTCACAAGTGGCAGTAATGGTGCAAAGATTTACTGGAACACAGACAAGTTAGTTGATTGGATCCACAGATTTAGAAAAGAAGCGCATCTTGCTTCTAATAGACCAAGAGATGCAAAATATGATAGCATACATATGGAGTTTCATGGCGGTGAGCCATTTCTTGTACCTGTAGGACAAATGCGTAAAGTCTATGATGCTTGTGATGGTCTTTGGGACCATATGAGTTGGGGTGCAACAACTAATCTTGTGTTTAAATTAAAAGATCAGCACATTGATTTCATCAAAGGTCCTTTAAATAGTAGACTCGGCACTTCTTGGGATCGTAAAATTCGTTTCGACAACAATAAACAATATAGCTTGTGGCATAAAAATGTCAAGACTTTATTAAGTCAAGGTGTTACTATACGTTTGTTTATTAGTTTGACTAAAGATACTCTTGAAAAAGATCCCATCACATTGTTGAGATGGTGCCGAAGATTGGGTGTACAAGAGGTATCTTTAGAACGTCTTACAAATAACGGAAATGCTAGGCAAGCATCAGAAATATTTCCATCTAATAAAGAGCTTGATGATTATTTTTTAAAGATGCACATGCAAAGTGAAAAGTATGGTGCGAGAGACTGGTTTGAAAATGATTTTCTTGAAAATGTATATGCTAAGTTTGAAAAAACTCTTACTACGTGTGGTACATTCTGCAGAGATTGTGAAGAAAAGCTATTTACTATAAACGGCGATGGTACAATTAGCGGATGTCCCAACTCTGCGCCAGAATTTCAATTCGGACATTTAGATGATTCTATTAAAACTCTTATAAATAGCCCTAAGAGAATAAGAAATATATTAGAAGAAAAAATGAGAAATCCAAATTGTCTTTCTTGTCCTGTTGCTAAGTATTGTGGTGGTGATTGCCATCAGTTAGGATGGGAAGGAGATATATGCGGAGCACCAAAAAGTCTGATGATGGAATTAGCCCATTATGTCTAGGAGAAAAAAATGCCAATAACTGGATCAGTGAAAGAAAGTAATTTATTAGGCAGGTATCATGTACTTGTTACTGATAAAATTAATAATGCGATAAAATTTCATGATGGAAATTTACCGTCTGCAGATTTTTCATATTTAATTGATGGACCTTCTACCGGCATTACTGATAATGCAGATTTGCCTGGTACAAATGCGATAATTGATGCGTCTGACATATATGATACTTTACTAGCAGATTTAAATAGATATACTAGAGTGAGAAACATTAATATTAGTATATCAATTTCGTCAACTGGTGGAGGAGGTAATACGCCTATTCTTTCAAAAAACACACAAGCAATTGCAAAAGCAAAAGCGGTATTGCAATATAATGTCAATTGGGTCACTGCAGTTACAAATGCAAAAAATGCTGCAGACACTGCGGCAAGTGCTGCAATATTAAATGCTTTTGTTGCAACTAATACCACCAGTGGACCAACAGAACCATTTTCTTTTCCCGATCTGCTATCAGATAAAGCAAATGTACTTACTCTTTTTAATTCTAGTGTTCCACAAGCAGCACAGACAAAGGCTGCTACAGAATATAATCAATTGTTAGGCAGAGCCGCAAGAGTACAATCATCATTTTCTGCGTCAGGTTATGGAATTTTACACCACAAGTATGGATTTAATATTTCAAGTTCTGATGTTGCAAATCCTGCACTACTCACAACAGATGAACTTATAGATGATACTCATTTAGAAACTCTTATGAATAGTTTATATCAAGCTTGGTTATCAACTGCATCAGATGCTAGTTCGGCAAATTCTCAACTTGGATTAACTGGTGTATCTATATGTCACAACTCTTGTCATAGTTCTTGCCATGGATCTCGCGGAAGGAGATAACTTATTATGAATATGAAAAAAGTGAAAGCGCCTCTTGATATTGAAGATTTAAAATTATATTTTGAAGATAAAGATACCAGATATTTAATTGATTATTGTGAGTCTGAATTAAAAGGTGAAAAGTTGCTAGTATATCTCAGCAACCTAGAATTGCCTTGTGATATACAGATAGATAACTATTCTGAAATGTTTGAACTTGGTAAAGCTTATTTCAATTTTACGCAAATCTTGTCTGTAGACATTTTAGAAAAATTTGCAATTAATGTACTTAATGGCTATAAAAATTTAACCTCAATTGATGACGAACTACAATCGTTTATTACAGAAAATCGGGAAATAATTGAAAAGTGGTCTAATAGATTAGATTCATTAACATTATATAATATGTACATTATTCAAGATGAAACTATACAAGATTTTGTAAAATCTCATACCGAAGATAAGACCGACGATATCAAAGGAATAAACTTTGTTAGCGTTTTAAAGCATGAAGATTTTTATTACTTCTACAATAAAATCGATAAAACAACACTGAAATACTATTCAAAGTATTTTAATGAATATATGTTTTCAGGTAAAAATCTATTCTACTACTGGTCCTATGAAAAAAATCCAATGTTTGTATTAACTTGGGCGGTCGGAGAAGGTTTGTTGGAAAATGTTTCATCTGTATAGGAATGTATATTTAGAGACTGATGAAAATTTAGATCCTAATAAAGATAGATGCGTATATTCTAAGATAGCCGGGTTTCCCATGTGGAGTGAACTGGCACACGAAAAAGCTTTTAGTGGAAAACTACATGACTGTGGAACATCAATAGATTCTGAATCTTTTTTAAATGCTTTACAAAATTATACAAATGAAAAGAAGTTTGTAATATATGGAGATGATGATAGTCTTGCCAAAATGTTTGCAACATGGATTAATTTTATACTTCCTAACAGTAATGAAGATACTGCATTTCTAATATACAAATCACTTATATTTCAAAAAAATGTTACAAATCAAGCTAATGATTGGTATACAGGATCAGGTGCAATTAGTTTAGAAATTCTTGAAAATGAGTTTAGAGATTATTACAATAAATTTAAAATGTCGAATAATGAGCAAGAAGGTAAATATGCTTTCGTGAAACAACAGCACGACATACATCCTAGTATTGAATATGTTCTAGCGACATTTATCTCTACAGGAAAAATGCATAAACAATTGTCCGATATGATTCAAATGATAATGAGAAAAGTATCAGAAGAATATCTTGTCGAATTAAAAATAGAATTTATGACAGAATTTAATAAAATAAAATTTTCGCAGTGCGCTAAACTAAAAAAAATATATACACTAGATAATTTGGAAGACATATATGAGGATGATAGTCCTATTGGAAATTTCTTTATGAGTAGTAGAATTTTTGGATCCAAGTATGTTTTAAAACCTTCTGCCTATGGACATAATTTAATATTTGAAAATATAACAAATAAAGATATAGAGACATTAGAACAATATATAGAAAGTATTAAACAACCAAGAGAATATTTTGATATGTTAAAAAGACATATAAAAAATATCCAAAATGGTTTTACAAAAGATGAACTATATGAGTTTTTAACTAATGAAGCTTATGTAGGAAAAAATGAAAGTGATAGTATTTTTAGTAATGCCATATTTTCAAATACTTCTGATACTGTAAATAAATATCTCATAAATCATATTCTGAATAGAGTTGACGAGCCTGAAAAAATACGAGAGTTTTCATTAATATGACATTGGCACCAGATAATCCAGCACCATTAGATTTCTCTATATACAAATTATTGGATCAGAAAATAACAAGATCCAGTGAAATTGTTGTGATATTTTTTGAACACTGCAATTTAAAATGCGTATTTTGCCCACAAGATCATGATTCTATGGTAGGTGCTAGTAGAGAAGAAATTCTGGCTAAAAGTGATACTGTAGCTAAGTTTATCAATAATTCCCCAAGGTCAAAAGATTATAAACTACACTTATTAGGTGGAGAATTATTTGAAGATGTTTGGATTGAAAAGGGCTTTTTAGACATATATGATGAATTTATGGATTCAGTCAGATCCAAGATTAACATTGGTGACAAAAGAATTTATTTTAATTATCTTACAAATTTCATGTTTGACAAAAAGAATTCAGATAAGATTATGGATTTTTGTAAGAAACATGATATAAAGCTTTCAACATCTTATGATCCAAGAGGTAGGTTTAACACAAATCAACTAGACATATTCTTGGAAAATGTTGAGACTTTTAAAAATTATATTAGAAATGTTTCAATTGTTACCACTAGTCAAAATGTACAAACAATTATAACTAGCAATGATAAAAGCACCTTCGACTATTTGTATAAAAACTTTCCTGTTGATTTTGATGCTTATATGCCATCACCACTAATCAAAGCAGATTCTAAATTAATTCCTAAAGACAGTGAGTTATTAGCGTTCAATAAATATTTGATAGATAACTATCCTGAGTGTGAAAATATGGACGCATTTCATGATCCATTAAATCAGACTGGCGCAATGATGTGCACCAGAGGAAATTCAATAACTATTGTTCCAGATGGTTCATCACCCGGTGGTTGTTGTGGCGTAGCGTATCAACGAGATAAAAAAACAGGTAATAAACCATTTGAAACGGGAAAAATAGTAGAAAGCTTTTTAAAAAAGTACAATTGCTTTGAATGTGAATATTATGAAAAATGTCCATTCACATGCTTTGTAAAAGCTGATATGCCTGGAGATCATAATGATATGGAAGAATGTGTGTTCAAAGAGACATTCAATTATGTCAAGAAAACAAAAGGATTTAAACCTTTGAGAGATGGTGAAGATGATCTTACATATGGATTTAGACAAAAAGTAAGAATGTTATGAGTAAATTAACAATTGCGTTCATAAATCCACCACATGCTGACTGGTCACTTGCTAACAATATTGCATATTTTCAGTTTCAAAGCCACTACAATAGATTTGGAAAATATTCAGAAAACGTAGAATGGTTAGAACCACCAATTGAGTGGAATGTTTACACCGATTATTATCAAGTCTATAATCAAATATGCAGCGCAGATATTGTATTATACAGTTGCTATGCATGGAACTATACAATTTGTGATGATGTTGCGAAACTGTTTAAAGAAAAAAATTCTGATATAATAAATGTTTTAGGTGGTCCACATATAGGTACAAATGAACCAGAGTTTCTTGCAACTAGAACGATGTATGACTACATATGTAAACCTACAAAACCTGGTGAAGTCTTTGTTGAAGATATGATTAATATGTGGTTTGAGGAAGGTATTGTAGCTGAAAACATTAGTTGGGAGTTAAGATCAGATAAACAAACTGTTTTTAACATTGCAAAACAAGATTATTCGATATATGAAGATCACATTGACCTATTGACAAAGGCTCACAATTATGCTATGAAAGAAAACTTAGAGCCGTTCTTGACTTTTGAAACTACACGAGGATGTCCTTATCAGTGTGTTTTTTGTGAATGGGGTGGTGGCATAGGTGGTAAAGTCTATAAGAAAGAACTTGACATTGTAAAACGAGATATCGACGCAATTAAGAAAATAGGGCATAAAGATGTTTATTTGACAGATGCTAATTTTGGTATGTTTCAAGCAAGAGATTTAGAATTTTTTGAATATGCGTGGAATAAAAATGTTTATCTAACAGATGTTTCAACAGTCAAATATAAAGACCTTGAGCGCCGAAAAATACTTGTGGATAAGTGGTTTGATATCATAGGAAAAAGACCGACAGAAAGAAACCAAGAAAAATATGTTGCTGTAGTGCCTACAATTTCAATTCAATCTATAAATGAAGAAGCAATGGGTATAGCAAATCGTGTAGATTTATCTCAACAAGATAAGATTGCCATGAGTGAGCATATCAGATATAAATGTCAAATTCAAGGATATCCTTCACCTGCAATGGAATTGATCCTTGCTATGCCAGGATCAACACTAGAAGATTTTTATAAAGAGTTTAAATTACTCTGGAATTTTAGACAGTGGACTTCAAATGACTTGGGTGGATGGTCATCTTTTAGGCATGACTATATGTTTTTTCCTGATAGTAAATTAAACTCCAAAGAGTATAAAGAAAAATATAAGATTGAAACCGTAGAAGTTTACTCAGATATTGTAGACGAGGATGGTATAGATAACAGACATAGTTTATATAAAGATAAGACAACATATTTTAAAACAATTCGATCAAGTTATTCTTTTTCAGTGGAAGATATGTATGAAATGTGGTTTATGAATCAAGCTGGTGTTTGGTTCTTAAAAAATATTTATACTCCAATAGAACATCTCATAGATGCAGATAAGTTTGCAAAAATATGTTATAATGTAGTTAAAGAATTTAAAGAGTTTAAAAGAATTATGTTACAAATAAAAGATATACTTGATCCTAATACATCTCCTAAATCTGTGAGAAAAATAGACGGTAAGTTTAGACAGATTGCAATAGAAGATTTTTTGAATAATCAACAGATACTAATTAAACCTCTTATAATGGAAAAGATTTTAAATGAAACTTGATCCGAATGAAGGCTTTATTGTTGAAAGAAATAGAACTGCATTTCAGTTTGTTGAGGATACTGTACCTAAAATTAGATGGTTAAGGGGCATAGGCAATAGAAAAGATTATTATTATCCTCTCAACTATTATTTCTTAGGCTTGCGTAGCAAAATGTTAAATACGAGTGATTATTTATTTCATGAATATTTAAAACCTTATTCTAAAAGAAAAGAATTGATATACTATCATTTATGGAATGGTACCGAACAAACCTCTTGTCATTGGCACAATGATTTTTGTGAAGGTGCGAATATAATGTTTTTGCTATATTTTACTGATATGAAAAAAACTTTAGGTGGTGAAATTATGTTTCGTAATGTGAAAGAAAACAATAGAATTACTTGTTTTCATTTGCCCCAAAAATATGACGTTTTAATGGGCAGCCAAGATGAAAAGTTTGAGCATAGAGTTGAGCATTTCAGAGATTCTTCGGTACAAAGAATTACAATGAATTTTGGATTTAAGGTTGACAACTCGCCATGGACCTGATAATAAAACCAACAGAACTTTGTAACTTTAAATGTTCATTTTGTTCTTCATCTAAAATTACATTTGAAGATAATACAGCTACACTTGACTTGAATAAAATATTTAAATTTCTCAATAGATTTCCAGATACAAAAACAATCATTATTAATGGCGGCGATCCTCTTATGATGCGTCCTAACTACTATTGGAAAATCATAGAATTTCTTGATAAGCATGACATGCCGGCAACGATATCACTTACAACTAATTTGTATCCGTTCTTGATGAAACCTCAAAAGTGGGTAGAACTTTTCAATCATCACAGAGTTGGAGTTGCTACTTCATTTCAATATGGCGGTGGTAGACTTAAAGGCGATTATAGTGAGTTTACAGAGGAAGATTTTTGGAAATGTTCTGATGCCATGGTTGAGCATGTAGGATATAGACCATCATTTATTGCAGTGATCGTTGAAGAAAATGAAGATACTGTAATACAGACGGTTGAACTTGCAAAAAAAATGAATGTTGTTTGCAAAGTAAATTATGCAATGGCATCAGGATCACAATCAGCACCCTACAGATTATCAAAAATATATGAAAGATATATTCAGATATGGAAAGAGGGTCTGAGTGATTGGGAACATAATACTCAACAGATGTTAAACAGGTTGAGAGGCGGTTCAACAATATGCCCGCAAGCTAGAAACTGCGATAGTCATATTAGAACAATTCAGCCAGAAGGTGATTATTATTCTTGTGGTGCATTTGGCGACGATCTTGACAAACCAATAGATTTTGATTATGAAATGAGAGGTGGTTTTGCAACACCTTTGAATGACGATATTCATTTAATGAGTATGAAGAAAGCATGTTTTACATGCCCAATGTATGAGATATGCAATGGATGTAAGAAAACTATCAAAGACTTAAAAGAATATAACATGGTTGAAGATCATTGTCAACATATGAAATCAATGGCAAATGATATAATTGCTCTAAATAGATTAGAGACAGCCGTAACCCCCTATATAGACGAAAGGGAAATAGCATGATAGAAACTATATTTCCAGTAAAAATGTTTCATGCCAAAATGCCGATGAATGATGAAGATGCATCTTCATTGAATGCAACATGTCAAGCAATATTCAGAAACCATGTTGCAATGAAAGGAATTTCATTTCAAGATGCGGGCGATGATGGTGTGCATATTCCAGTATTTACGAATGATAACATTAAAACATACAAAGAAATTAAAGAGTTGCACAATTTTTTTGCTCAATCATTTCATATTTTGGCAAAAGAATATGATAATACAATCACATTTGAAGAAATTTTAGATTGTATGGAAGAAACCACAGGTAGACTGCCTTTTATGCGTAGAGGTGACTACAAAGGTCTGCATTGTCATAGTGGAGCATCTTTAGTTGCAGTCTTTTATCTTGACGATGTTGATAATGATAAAGAAGGTGGCAAACTTATTCTCCATGATCCTGCTTTCAATCAAGTCATAAGAACAAAACCTAAAAGTAAAATGTCAATTGATACTGAAAAACACTGCATAATTATTGTACCCGCGCACGTATGGCATGAGGTAACTCCATATAATGGTAACGAGGATAGACTAGCAGTAGTAATGAATATTTCTTTTCCTTACAAGTAATGATTGTATCTGTAAACCCATCTTATTTTTGTAATTTTCGCTGTGACTTTTGTTATCTTACCAATGAACAGTTGGGCGATCAGAAAAAAATTTCAGTTGACAGACTTGATGAATTACTATCACAAGTACCCAATATAGAGCATGTTGATTTATACGGTGGTGAAATTGGTGCTATGAAGAAAAGTTATTTTTATGATGTAAAGAATACAATTAAAAAGTATTATGATGGTAAAATAAATATTAACACAAACTATTCTATGATGCATGATGGCTTTTTTGATGATGATGTTTATCTGTCGGTATCTTATGATTTTGAAGCAAGAGAAAAATCAAATCTAGTTTTTCAGAATATGATGATGAGTCGAGTACCTATAGCAGTTTTAATTTTAGCTTCACCAAAAGTTCTTAGTATGAATGTAGCTGAGATAATAAATCTGTTAAATATGTGTGGTGCAGTAAAGTCGGTGGAGATAAAGCCATACTCAATCAACCAAGCAAACGCTTTTACTGTGACGCACAAAGACTTTGAA
>Ga0257114_1000357_pt1 | contig 35729 bp, 37 predicted proteins | sample SI112_10mmetaG_FD_190149 | JGI IMG/M metagenome (GOLD analysis project Ga0257114, IMG submission 190149) | Marine microbial communities from Saanich Inlet, British Columbia, Canada - SI112_10m | ecosystem: Environmental > Aquatic > Marine > Inlet | place: Canada: British Columbia | collected...
TGTCCTTCATTAAAAAAGGATCGTGTAGCATTTCAAAATTTGGTCGAAAAAATTTTTTTGCCTCGTCAAAGGTTTTAACCCTTCTGTTAACAAGCATTGAAGACAAAATAGGGGAAATATTTAATTCATTTGAGAGTCTTTTAACGGATTCATTATCGTTATTTTGTTTTATAACCCAATTCATTATTGCTTTTTATATCCCTCTATAATGATTACAAATTCTCCTTTTGGTGGTTTTTCAGTAAATAATTTTACAGAATCTTCTAAACTTAAGCGAATTGTTTCCTCGTATATCTTAGTGAGTTCTCTGGAAATCGCAACTTTTCTATCCGGACCAAAGCTATTACTAAAATCTTTTAATGTTTTTAAAAGTTTGTGAGGAGATTCGTAAAAAACCATAGTTCTTTCTTCTTCGCTAAGTTTTTCGAGTTTGGTTTTTCGTCCCTTTTTTACTGGCAAAAAACCTTCGAAAACAAACTTGTCGAATGGAATTCCACTATTCACAAGAGCTGGTATTAATGCAGTTGCACCTGGCAAACATTCTACTTCAATATTATTTTCAAGACATGTCCTAACAGCTAAAAATCCGGGGTCAGATATTCCAGGTGTGCCTGCATCTGATATTAATGCAATTTTTTCTCCTGATAAAATTTTATTTACAACTTTTCCGATCTCTTTATGCTCATTAAATTTGTGATGTGAACGTAATGGCGTTTCTATATCATAATGAATTAACAACTTCTTACTTCTTCTAGTGTCTTCACACAAAATTAAATCTACATCCTTTAAAACGTTAATTGCCCTAAAGGTAAAGTCTTCCAGATTTCCAATTGGAGTTGGTACGATATATAGTTTTGCCATGTTGAATTAAATTTAAGACCTTTGTCAAATCTTTAAAGTTAACTACTTTGTAAGAAATTTCAATAAATATTAATTAGATGAATCAGAAGCATGATTTTAAAGGAAGATTAGAAGTGATTTGCGGATCTATGTTTTCTGGAAAAACAGAAGAATTAATTAAAAGGATCAAAAAAGTTGAATTAGCTGGAAAAAAATATAAAGTCTTCAGACCAAAAATAGATTCTAGAAATCCCGATGATAAAATAATTTCTCATGCTAAAAATGAAATTTACGCAACAATAATTTCCAGTCCTGAAGAAATTTTAGAAAACTGTGAAGGATTAGATGTTGTTGGTATTGATGAGGCTCAGTTTTTTGAACAGTCGATTGTAAAAATTTGTAACACGCTTGCTAACGATGGATACAGGGTAATTGTAGCTGGGCTTGATATGGATTATAAAGGAAATCCTTTTGGCCCCATGCCTAATTTAATGGCCTGTGCGGAAGAAGTTAAAAAAGTTCATGCAATATGTGTTGAGACTGGAAATTCCGCAGGATACAGTTTTAGAAAAGAAGATAATAAAGATTTAGTTTTAATAGGTGAAAAGAAAGAATACGAGCCTTTATCAAGAGAAGTTTTCATTAAAAAAATGAATAAAAGAGAGCGATAATAATGCCTGTAAAAGAAACAACTGTAGAAATTAAGCTTAAAAACTTAAAAAATAATTTAGAATATTTAAAATCCAAAATAACTTCTAAAACTAAGTTTATGGCGGTAGTTAAGGCGTTTTCGTATGGAAGCGATTCCAGAGTTGTGTCACAAGAATTAGAGCGACTAGGTGTTAATTATTTAGCTGTCGCATATACTCAAGAGGGGGTGGATTTAAGAAAGTTTGGAATTAAAATTCCTATTCTTATTTTACATCCTCAAGAGAAAGATTTTGATAATATAATAGAAAATCAGTTAGAGCCTAGTATATACTCGTTTAGGATTTTATCTTTTTTTATAAAAGCGTTAAAAAAGAAAAATAAAACATCATATCCTTATCATATAAAATTCAATACAGGGCTAAATAGGATTGGTTTTTTAAAAAAAGACATACACAAACTCTCAAAACTAATTAAGTCAAATCTCCCAAAATACCTCTTCTCTCACCTTGGTGCTTCTGAGGATTTAAATGAAAAAAAATACACAAAAAAACAGATTGAAGAATTTATTTCAATTGATAAAGCTTTAGAAATTGAATTGGAAACTCCTTTGAAAAAACATCTGTTAAATACGTCTGGAATATTAAACTATTCAGACTATCAATTTGATATGGTAAGATCTGGAATTGGATTATACGGATTTGGCAATGACATTAAATTTGAAAAAAACCTTAAACCTGTTTTGACATTAAAAACCATAATATCTCAAATTCATGAAATTAAAAAGGGGGAATCTGTGGGGTATAATAAGGGATTTGTTGCAAAAACAAATTCAGTTATTGCTACTCTTCCTATTGGTCATGCAGACGGAATTGGAAGACAATATGGGAATGAAAAAGGAGAAGTGTTAATTGAAAATAAAATGGCTAAAATAGTTGGAAACGTTTGCATGGATATGCTAATGATTGATGTAACAAACATTAAATGTGAAGAAGGAGATGAAGTCGTTTTTTTTGATGACAAATCTTATTCTGCTGAAGAATTTTCAAAAAAAGCAAACACTATTTCCTATGAGTTAATTAGTTCAATATCAAGAAGAATAAAAAGGGTTGTTAGTAGATAGTGTTGTATTTATAACTTTTTGTTTTAAAATTGACTTATTTACGCAAGCTACTATTTCCTTTATCATAAATATTTATTTTTGTAAAAAATTAAAATAATGAAACTTGCAATTGTTGGTGCTACTGGGATGGTTGGAAACGTAATGTTGGATGTAATAAAAGAAAGAAATCTTCATTTTGACGAACTTCTTCTTGTTGCGTCAGAAAATTCAATCGGTAAAATTATTACATACTGTGGCAAAGAGTATTCTGTTATTGGTTTAGATCAAGCTCTTCAAAAAAAGCCAGAAATAGCCATATTTTCAGCTGGAGGTGAAACTTCACTACTATGGGCCCCTAAATTCGCTGAAGTTGGTACAGTTGTAATAGACAATTCATCTGCATGGAGAATGGATCCTTTGAAAAAACTAATAATTCCTGAAATTAATGGTTCCCAGATAAAAGAAACGGATAAAATAATTGCAAATCCAAATTGTTCAACAATTCAGATGCTAATGGTTTTAGCGCCTATTCATAAAGAATATGGCGTCAAAAGGGTTATAGTTTCTACTTATCAATCCATTACAGGTACAGGCGTTAAAGCTTTAAAACAGCTAGAAAACGAGTACAAAAATATAGAAGGAGAAATGGCGTATAATTATAAAATTCACCAAAATGCAATTCCGCACTGTGATGATTTTTTGGAAAACGGATATACAAAAGAAGAAATGAAACTTTCAAATGAAACTCATAAAATATTAGATTCTTCAATTAGTATTAGCGCCACAGCTGTGAGAATTCCTGTAATGGGTGGACATAGTGAATCAATAAATATAGAGCTAGAGAATTCATTTGATATTTTAGATATTGTAAGTTTATTGAAGCAAACTCCAGGGGTTGTGGTTAAAGATGATATAGAAAACCTAAAGTATCCTATGCCTTTGTATTCAAAAAATAAAGATGAAGTTTTTGTAGGAAGAATTAGAAAAGATTTTTCTCATGATAAAGCTTTAAACCTTTGGGTGGTAGCTGATAATTTAAGGAAAGGGGCCGCAACTAATGCTGTTCAAATAGCTGAAAAAATAGTAGCTGATTTCTTTTAAGCGTATTTCTCTTCTATTTGAAAATCTTCCATAAACTTGGTAGTATAATTTCCAGAAATATAATCTGGATGGTCCATTAATTGTCTATGAAAAGGAATAGTCGTTTTTATCCCCTCAATAATAAATTCATCCAAAGCCCTACGCATTTTATCAATTGCTTCTTCTCTATTTTGAGCAGTAACAATTAATTTAGCAATCATAGAATCATAATTAGGAGGAATAACATAGCCGCTATATACATGCGTATCCAATCTAACACCATGACCACCCGGTAAATGAAGATTAGTTATTTTTCCTGGGGAGGGCCTAAATCCTTTAAAAGGGTCTTCGGCGTTTATTCTACATTCTATTGAATGAAGCTTTGGGAAATAATGTTCGCCTGAAACCTTAATTCCTGATGCAACTTTAATTTGTTCTTTTATTAGGTCGTAGTCAATAACCTGTTCTGTAATAGGATGTTCAACTTGAATTCTAGTGTTCATTTCCATGAAGTAAAAATTTCTGTTTTTATCAACTAAAAACTCTATGGTTCCTGCACCTTCATATTTGATATGTTCAGATGCTTTAACAGCCGCTTTCCCCATTCTCTCCCTTAAATTATCTGTCATAAATGGAGAGGGGGTTTCCTCGGTTAATTTTTGATGTCTTCGTTGAATTGAACAATCTCTTTCTGATAAATGACAAGCTTTTCCAAATTTATCAGCTACAATTTGTATTTCAATGTGTCTTGGGTCTTCAACTAATTTCTCCATATACATGCCGTCATTACCAAATGAAGCAAATGCTTCTTGCTTTGCACTTTCCCACAAATCCAAAAAACCATCTTCATTCCAAACTGCCCTCATTCCTTTACCACCACCACCGGCAGTAGCTTTTATCATTACAGGGTATCCTATTTTTTTAGCAATTTTTTTAGCTTTTTCAAAAGAATCTATGATTCCTCCTGAACCGGGTATTGTTGGCACTCCTGCTTCTTTCATTGTTGCGATTGCAGAGGCTTTATCTCCCATTCTTTCAATCATGTCTGCAGAAGCACCAATAAATTTAATTTTATGTTCATCACATATTTTTGAAAACCTAGAATTTTCTGATAAAAATCCATATCCTGGATGGATAGCGTCTGCATTTGTAATTTCTGCTGCCGCAATGATATTTGGTATTTTTAAATACGAATCTGCACTATTAGCAGGACCAATACAAACCGCTTCGTCAGCAAACTTAACATGTAAACTTTCTTTGTCAGCTACAGAATAAACTGCAACTGTCTTAATGCCCATTTCCTTACAAGTTCTAATAATTCTCAAGGCAATTTCGCCTCTATTAGCAATTAATATTTTTTTAAACATAAGTATATGGTTAAGAAGGGTCAACTACAAATAAAGGTTGGTCAAATTCAACTGGCGACGCGTCATCAACAAGAATTTTAACAATTTTTCCTGAGTATTCTGATTCTATTTCGTTGAAAAGTTTCATGGCCTCTACTACACATAATACACTTCCTTCTTTTATTGAGTCTCCAATTTCTATAAAATTTGGCTTGTCAGGTGAAGGCTTTCTGTAAAAAGTTCCAATAATAGGTGACTTAATAGTAATTAGATGGTCAGCTTCATTGGCGTCAGATACCTGAGTTTTTTCTGGTTCTGAGTGAGTTTCTGATGGTATACTTTGAACTAAAGGCTGCGCATTTACCAATACCGGTTCAGTATGAGAAACAACGTTTCCTGAAACTCCAGTTTTAACACTTAGCTTTAAATCTTTTGATTCAATTTTTACTTCGCTCACTCCTGATTTTGCGACAAATTTGATTAACTGTTGAATTTCCTTAATGTTCATAATAAAATAATTAGTGGTTATAAGCCCATTTTAAATACATAGCTCCCCAAGTAAAGCCAGCTCCAAAAGAGGCAAAGATAATGTTATCTCCCTTTTTAAGCTTAGATTCAAAATCGAATAAAAGCAAAGGAATAGTTGCTGCGGTAGTATTGCCATAACGATGAATATTCATTAGGACCTTTTCATCCTTAATGCCCATTCTTTTAGATGTAGCATCAATAATTCTCTTGTTGGCTTGGTGCGCAATTAAATAGTTTACATCTAAATGTGTTAAATTATTGCGTTTCATGATTTGGTCAGAAGCCTCTGACATATTTGAAACCGCGTGCTTAAAGACGTTTTTACCGTCTTGATATATAAAATGTTTTTTTTCTTCTACTGTATCCTTTGTTGTAGGTGTTTGAGACCCTCCAGCTTCAATTCTAAGTAAATCTCTATTTGATCCATTAGATCGTAAATATTCATCTTGAACTCCGTAGCCCTCAATATTAGGTTCTAACAACACTGCTCCAGCACCATCTCCAAAAATAATACAAGTATTTCTATCTGTATAGTCAACTATAGAAGACATTTTATCAGCTCCAATTAAAATAATTTTTTTATATCTACCTGATTCAATAAATGCAGAAGCGGTAGATAAGCCATATAAAAACCCTGAACAAGCTGCGCTAATATCAAATCCAAATGCATTGGATGCGCCTATTTCAGAAGCAACATACGCTGCAGTTGCAGTTGCATGCATATCAGGTGTGATTGTAGCTACAATAACTAGGTCAATTTGTGTTGGGTCTAATTTTTTATTTTTAATTATGGTATTAGCAGCTCGGATTGCCATATATGAAGTCCCAATACCCTTGTCTAAAATTCTTCTTTCTTTAATCCCAGTTCGAGTGGTTATCCAATCATCATTTGTGTCAACGATTTTCTCTAAATCTGCATTATTTAAAATTTTTTCTGGCAAAAAAGATCCGACCGCAGTTATGGAAGCTTTAATTTTTTTCAAACTCGTTATTTAGAATTTTGATCAAAAATGGCAAAAAAATGGGAAAAAACGGTAAAAAAAGACAAAAAAATAGCAAAAAATACTATTTTTTTAAAAAATATATTAAGCCTCTGCCTCTACAGTATTGTCTATCAAAACTTTACCTCTGTAGTATAATTTTCCCTCATGCCAATGTGCTCTATGGTATAAATGAGCTTCACCTGTAGTTTTACATGTCGCTATCTGAGAATCGGAAACTTTATAATGAGTTCTTCTTTTATCTCTTCTAGTTTTGGAAATTTTTCTTTTAGGATGTGCCATAATCTTTTATATTAAATCTTTTAATTTGTCCCATCTGGGATCACTTTTATCTTTATTATCTAAAACATTTGATTCATACTCCCTAAGCTTTTTTAACGTTTCTGTTTCTAAAGAACCGTCTTTCACGCCAGGATGTATAATTTTAATAGGTAAAGATAACACTATCATTTCAAACAAGTATTTTCCAATATTTATTTGTGTTTGTCCAACGGGTAAAACCAAAAGTTCTTCATTATCATCTGACAACTCAGAGCTAAACTTCACCACCAGTTTCATGTTGTGCTTCTGAGAGTATTCGAAAGGCTCATTAGAAACATGACAATTTAGGTTAATCTTCCCTTTAGAATAAAAATTAAATTCTAATAAATTAGATTTTTTATTCAAAATGACTGTTGCCTCTATCTTGCAACTATTAAAATCATTGTATTCAAAATGTTCAAAGAACTCGTTTTCTAACTCGAACTTATATTCATGCTCTCCTTCTTTTAATCCAGTAAAACTAATTACAAACTGATTTAAAAACTGCATAATGCTAAGTTTGAGCCTGCGAATATAAGAAATATTATAATTTTAATAGCCTATTTCTTAGCTGTTTTGGAATTAGACAAGTTTAATGGATTTTTATTTAAATCTTCAAACAGCTTTCTTGATTTAAAAATCTCTATTGCAGAAAAAATTGCGTTCTTAAAAGAAGTTGAATCTGCAAGCCCCTTGCCTGCAATGTCATAGCCTGTTCCATGGTCAGGTGAAGTTCTTACTTTGTTCAATCCAGCGGTATAATTAACTCCTGAACCGAAAGATAAAGTTTTGAAAGGAATAAGGCCTTGATCGTGATAAATAGCTAAAACAGCATCGTATTTTTTATGTTGTCCTGACCCAAAAAAACTGTCACTAGAAAAAGGTCCAAAAACCAGATTGTTTTTTGATGCAATTTCTAATAATACCGGTTTTAATATATCTTGATCATCCTTCCCAATTACACCTCCGTCACCAGCGTGAGGGTCAATTGAAAGAACTGCGATTTTAGGCTTTTGAATACCAAAATCTTTTTTTAAAGATTCGTTAATTAAAGAAAATTTTTGTTCTATTCTCTGTTTTGTGACATGCATATTAATTTCTTTTAAAGCAACGTGATCTGTTAACAATCCTATTTTCAGTTCATCACAAATCATAAACATCAAACTGTCTCCATCTAACTCTTGTGCTAAATAGTCCGTGTGACCTGGAAACTTAAACTTTTCACTTTGAATGTTGTTTTTGTTAATTGGAGCGGTCACCAATAAGTTAATTTTATTGTTCTTTAAAGCCTGTACTGCTGCTTGAAGAGATAAAAATGACTTTGTTCCGGAGTCCTTGGTCGGCTTACCAAATGTTGTGGTAAAATCGTCTTCCCATACATTTATTATATTAACTTTTCCTTTGACTGGACTTTTATTTATGTTACTTTTTATCAAATTTAACTCAAGATTGAGTTGTTCTTTTTGGCTAGAAATTAACTTATCATTACAAAAAATAATTGGAGTAAAAAAACTTAATATTCTCTTGTCGGCTAAAGATTTTAAGATTACTTCGATTCCTATTCCGTTTGGATCTCCACAAGAAATCCCTACAATAGGTAAAGTTTCATTCTTCATGTAATTTGTTCTTTTATTATTATTATTTTTATCTATTATTTAAAGATATAAATTAATACTCATGTTTACAGGAATTGTTGAACAGCAGGCTAAAATAGTTGATATTAAAAACATCGGAAACAACCTTGACATTACCTTGTCTTGTGAAATTACATCTGAGCTAAAAATAGATCAAAGCGTATCTCATAACGGTATTTGTTTAACAGTAGTTAATATTAACAATAACTTATATACGGTTACAGCTATTGAAGAAACAATGAATAAAACCACCATCAGCGGATGGGAAATTGGCGATATCATCAATTTAGAAAGAGCTATGAAAATCGGAGACAGATTAGATGGTCATATGATTCAAGGTCACATTGACCAGATTGGTAAATGTATTGATGTTAAAGAAAAAAACGGAAGTTGGGAGTTTATAATTGAATATCAAAAATCTAATAATATAACTGTTGAAAAAGGATCTATTGCTGTGAACGGGGTTAGTTTAACTGTTGTCGATTCAAAGCCCAATCAATTTAAAGTTGCTATTATTCCATACACTTTTGAGCATACCAGTTTTAAAAATTTAAAAAAAGAGGGTAACGTCAATTTAGAGTTTGATATTCTTGGAAAATATTTGGCTAAAATGGCTTTGAACTATAAATAGTTTAATTCATTCTTAAAATCCATGACAAAGGATCTAGCGGAGTGGTTTTTTGAAATACACTAAATTGTATAGAAGATTTTCCGGTTGAAGAGTTGGTAAAAACTTCTCCTATATATTGATTAGAGTCTACCTTGTCTCCTTTATTAACAAACACTTTTGAAAGATTTTTATATGCTGTTATATAGTTTCCGTGCTGAATTAATACCGTTGGATTACTGCCTCTAAACTGAAGAACTGAAAGCACACTGCCCTCAAAGATAGTTTTTACTTTTTGAGATTTTTCAGTTGCGATTATGATTCCATTACTTTTTATTTTAGCCGTTTTTACAACTGGATGAGGTTGTGTCCCAAACCTTTGAATGACAACTCCCCTTGAAACCGGCCATGGCAATTTTCCTTTGTTTGATTCAAACTTTTTTGCCAAAGCTTTGGCTTCTGGTGTCAATGTAAAGCTTTTGGAATTTTTATTTGATTTGCTTTTATTTGACCTAGCGATAGCTTCTCTAATTAACTTATTGATTTCCTTATCGATTTTTTGACTTTCTTTTTGTTTAGCCAAAATGTTTCTTTTGTATTTTTTCTCTTGATTTCTAAGCTTATATGCTATATTATTTGCTTCTTTTTTTTCTAACTCTAAGGTTTTTTGAGTTGCTCTGTTTTTTGTTAGCAAGCCTTTTTTAACGTCTCTTTTGTAAAGCAGTTCTTTTTTGATTTCTTTAAGTTGTTGAGATATTAATTCTATTTTTTTTGCTTGATTTTTTCTAAATATTGAATATTGCTTTATGTATTGAGTCCGTTTTAGTGCCTGAAAAAAAGTCTCAGAAGAAAGAATAAACATTAGTCTATTTTTACCTGATTTAGATTTAAAAGATTTTAAAATCATTTCTTTATATGCCTCTTTTACTTCGAAGAGGTCGGTCTCAAGTTTTTCTAAAGATTCTGAATTACTAACTATTTCTTGATTTAATAAGTTTATTTGCTGATTTGTTAGTTTAATCAACTCTTGCTTTCTTTCTATTTTATAGTTTAAATTTTCAATATCATTAAAAGCTGCTGTTTTTCGTTGTTTATTGGTAAAAAGTAAAGTGTTTATTACTTTCAACTCCTTGTTTAAAAGAGCTTTTTTTTCTTCTAATTGTTTTTGCGTAGATTTTTGTGCTTGTAAAGAATTAAAGCTTAATATGAAAACTATTAATACAGAACACTGCAAGGCTTTCACAAAATTCATAATTGAAGCTTTTTATAACCGTTAGGTATTTTAAAAGGAAAAGAAATTTTTTCATTAATTCTTCTGATTTTAGAATTAAGGTTAATTTTTAATTCCTTTTCATTGTTTTTTGTATTTATTATAACTTTTTGAGGATAAAAATTATTTTCAATTAGTTTATAATCTCGATATTCAACTGTTAGAATTTTATTGTTTTCATCTGTAAAAACTTGTTTTTTTAAATTGAAAGTAATAGGCTCAAAATAGTATTTATGATACAGTTTAGATTTTCTATTATATGAGCTTAACACATAGTTTTTATTTTCAAAACTTTGCTTTAGTTTTTGATTTTTTAAACTTTCGATTGGTTTTCCTGTAATTAAATTTTGAAATGAAACTAATGAAAAATCAAAGTTTAGTAAATCTGAAATATAATCGTAATTCCCGTTATAAAAGGATTTGTTAAGCTTTTCGTAAAATGTAAAATCATTTTTAGAAAGCAATCCCTTAAATAGTGGAATTAAAAGCGAACCACTTATTAAAATTTTTTCTTCATTTTTTAATCTAATTGAAAGATTAAATTGATTTGTAGATCCGTTATTGACAATCGTTGCCTGTGAACGCAACATTAAATAGGAAAACTTATTCTTATTGTTTTCTATTTTTTCTTTTAGAATTTTTGTTGGTATTTTTTTTAAAACTGCATTTGAGCTTGAGCTCTTAGTTAGGTTACAGCTGGAAATAAATAGAAAAAAGACAAAAATTATTTTTCTCATTTCGGCAAGTTAAATCAACTCACTGAAATCTCCAATATTTACAGATTTATAATTGCCGTTGTATTTACAATTATTACCAATCATAGAGTCTTTAATATTAGCATTTAGTATTTCTGTTCTCTCTCCGATTATAGAATTTTCTAGTTTAGAATCAGAGATGTGAGACTCTTTATATATTGACACATGTGGCCCTACAGTTGAGTTTTGAATAACTACATTATCTGCTATAAATACTGGTTCAATAATATTTGAATTAATTAATTTAATGTTGTTTGAAATCAACTCTAATTTATCATTACTATGAAAATTAAGCATTTCCTTATTAGAGTTAATTGAACTTTTAACATTTCCACAATCCAGCCATGCCGATACTTTTCCAACTTTAAATATTTTACCACCACTCATCATCTTTAATAAACCGTCATTAATTTGATATTCTCCTGAGTTCATTAAATTTTCATCAATGACTTTTTGAAGTTGCTTTTTAAGTTGTGAGATTTCTTTAAAATAATATAAACCGATTACAGCAAGATTTGAGACGAAATCAGTAGGTTTTTCCACTAAAGCTGTGACATCACCTTTTTCATTTAATTTAACAACTCCGTAAGCTTCAGGATTTTCAACTTCCTTTGTCCATATAACAGCGTCTGCTTCCTTGTCAAAAGGCTCATTAGTTTTTATTAAAGTGTCTGGATAAATTATTAAAGCTTTTCCGCTTAATGATTTTTCTGCACACATAATTGCATGACCAGTTCCCAGTGGCGTAAGCTGCCTGTATATTATTGCGGTCGAATTATACTTCTTTGCTAATAATTTTAACTCTTGAATAATTTTATCTCCAAAAAAAGATTCATCTCCAACAATAAAAGCCATTTCTTCAACAGGCTCATCTATCATCTTAACTGCATCTTTTATTAATTGAGCCAAAATACTCTTACCCGCAATTTTAACAAGTGGTTTTGCAGTTGTAAAAGTGTGAGGTCTTAATCTGGATCCTCTACCAGCCATAGGAATGATTAACTTCATAATTTTTAATTTATACCTGTACTTCCAAAACCTTTATCGCCTCTTTTCGTATCTCCCAAGGAATCGGTTAGTTTTATTATTGGCTGTTCATGCTTGCTAACGACAAGCTGAGCTATTCTATCTCCGGAATTAATAATAAAATTTTCTTTTGAAAGGTTAATAAGTATAACACCTATTTCGCCTCTATAATCAGCGTCAATTGTCCCAGGAGTATTTAATACAGTTATTCCTTTTTTTAGAGCTAAACCGCTTCTCGGTCTAACTTGAATTTCAAATCCTTTTTCTAATTCTGCGTATAAACCTGTTTTTACAAGAGTTCTTTCAAGCGGTTCTAAAGTTATTGGGATATCAACAAAAGCTCTAACGTCCATTCCTGCTGAAAGTTCAGTTTCATATTCTGGGAGTTTATTGTTCGACTTGTTAACTATTTTTAACACCATAATTGACAAAAAAATGTTGTTTTAGCTATTTAAAGCTTCCGCACCACCAACAATTTCTAAAATTTCGTTTGTAATTGAAGCTTGTCTTGCTTTGTTGTAAGTAAGCTTAAGTTCGTCTCTAAGTTCAGAGGCATTATCAGTAGCTTTATGCATTGCTGTCATTCTTGCGCCATGTTCACTAGCAAAAGAATCTCTAATCGCTTTAAACAGTTGAATTTTTAAAGATTTAGGAATTAAAGTATTTGCAATACTTTCAAGCGAAGGTTCAAAAATATAGTCTAGATTATCTGATCCTTTATTTTCTTTAACAGGAATAGGTAAAAACTGTTCGGATTTAATAATCTGAGTTGCAGCATTTTTGAAAGAGTTGTATATAATTTCTATATGATCGTAGTCATTTGAAACAAAACGATCCATCAATTCATCCGCGATTTTTCCAACGTTCTCATAATTTAATTCTTCAAAAACGTCACTGTCATTTTGAATTATTGTTTCTGTTTTGGAAAGGGTGTCGTTGATTTTTTTCCCTATTGTTAAGAAATCAATTTGTGAATCTCTAAATTTCTCTTTCGACTTAAACACTAATGCTTCTTTTGCTATGTTAGCATTAAAAGCACCACACAGTCCTCTGTTTGAACTTATAACAACAACTAAAACTTTGTTAAGTGTTCTGTTTTCTGTGTAAGATTTATTGCCTCCTGCACTTGCTCCGCTGAAACTTTGCATTAACTCAGAAAGTTTATTAGAATAAGGTCTCATTGCCGTAATAGCATCTTGAGCTTTTTTTAATTTAGCCGCAGAAACCATTTTCATAGCACTAGTTATCTGCATCGTTGAGGATACAGACCCTATTCTAATTCTAATTTCTTTAAGATTTGCCATTGATTATTCTTATTTAATATGTAGAGCTTAATTCATCAGCAGCCTTAGTTAAAACACCAATAACATCATCTGTTAATTTTCCAGATTTAATTGTCTCCATTGTCTTTTTGTGTTTTGCGTTTAAAAAGTCAATATATTTTCTTTCAAATTCTTTAACCTTATTTACAGGAACTTTTCTAAGTAAATTTTTAGAGCCTGCAAAAATAATTGCTACTTGATCCTCAACAGTAAATGGATCATTTTGTGCTTGTTTTAAAATTTCTACATTTCTCTTTCCTTTTTCGATAACGTTTAATGTAGCGTCATCTAAATCAGAGCCGAATTTAGCAAAAGCTTCAAGTTCTCTAAATTGAGCTTGATCTAATTTAAGTGTTCCCGAAACTTTTTTCATAGCCTTAATTTGAGCCGAACCACCAACCCTAGAAACTGAAATACCTACATTAATTGCTGGTCTTACACCAGAGTTGAAAAGGTTTGATTCCAAAAATATTTGACCATCAGTAATGGAAATTACATTAGTAGGAATATATGCAGAAACATCTCCCGCTTGTGTTTCAATAATTGGTAACGCGGTTAAAGATCCACCTCCTTTAACTACAGACTTTAAAGAAGAAGGTAAATCGTTCATGTCTTTTGCAATTGCATCATCTGCTATTACTTTAGAAGATCTTTCTAATAATCTTGAGTGTAAATAGAAAACGTCTCCAGGATAAGCCTCTCTACCTGGTGGTCTTCTTAATAAAAGTGACACTTCACGATATGCTACAGCTTGTTTTGATAAGTCGTCATAAATAATAAGTGCAGGTCTTCCTGTATCTCTAAAATATTCTCCAATTGCAGCTCCAGCAAAAGGAGCATAGACTTGCATTGGCGCAGGGTCTGAGGCGTTAGCAGCTACTATAGTAGTATAAGCCATCGCACCTTTATCTTCAAGGGTTTTTGCAATTCCTGCAACTGTCGATGCCTTTTGTCCAATTGCAACATAAATACAATAAACAGGCTCTCCAGCATCATAAAATTCTTTCTGATTTAAAATTGTATCAATACAAACAGTTGTTTTTCCAGTTTGCCTATCGCCAATTACTAATTCTCTTTGTCCACGACCAACTGGAATCATTGCATCAATAGATTTTATACCTGTCTGCAACGGCTCATTTACTGGCTGTCTAAAAATAACACCCGGAGCTTTTCTCTCAAGAGGCATTTCATATAGTTTGCCTTCAATATTCCCTTTTCCGTCAATAGGTTTCCCAAGTGCGTTTACTACTCTTCCTACTATTTTCTCTCCAACATTAATGGAAGCAATTCTTTGGGTTCTTTTTACAGTGTCTCCTTCGCTAATCTCTTTTGAAGGGCCTAGTAAAACAACTCCTACATTATCTTCCTCAAGATTAAGTACAATTCCTTCAAGTCCAGAATCAAACTGAACTAGTTCACCGTACTGAACATTAGATAATCCGTAAACTCTGGCAATTCCATCACCTACTTGTAGTACTGTTCCCACTTCATCTAAAGAAGCTGAAGCGTCTAATCCTGTTAATTGTTTTTTAAGTATTGCTGAGACTTCAGCAGGTTTAATTTGTGACATAACCTATGATGTTGATAAATTAGTGTTTTTTGTAAATTCTTGTTTTATAGTTTTAAGCTTGTTTTTAAAACTGGCATTGTATTCAATATCTCCTAATCTTAATACAAACCCGCCAATTAGACTGTTGTCTATTTTGTTGGTTAAAATTGTTTTCTTATTAGTCAATTTAGAAATAATTTCTAATACGTGAGATTTCATCTCATCGTTTAAAGGGACTGCAGTTGTAACTAACGCTGACTGAATTCCTTTGTGGTCTTTATATAATTCAATAAACTTAAAAGATATTGTTTCCAAAATATCAATTCTGTTGTTTTCTGAAAGAACATTGATTAAGCTAATCGAAAGTTCGCTAAGGTTTTTAAAAATTAAATTAAGTGTACTTAATTTAACACTGTTCTTGACAACTCTACTCTCGGCTAAAGACTGTAAATTTTCGTTTTCTTTAAATGTATTAAGAACTATTTGCATGTCAGAATACATTGATTCAAGACTATCTTTTTCAATAGACTCTAAAATTAATGCTTTAGCATAACGAATTGCAGCTCTGTTTGTCTTCATTTATTTTAACGTAACTTCTTTAACAAGGTCTTTAACTAATTTCATCTGAGTTTTATCATCAGACAATTTTTCTTTTAAAACTTTTTCAGCGATATCAATAGAAAGTCCTGCAACTTGGTTTTTTAAATCAACTATAGCCGCATTTTTTTCGTTTTGAATAGTTTCTTGTGCTTGAGAAATAATTTTTTTAGCCTCACTTTTAGCCTCACTTTTAGCCTCATCGATTAGCTGTTGCTTAATTTCTCTTGCTTCTTTTAAAAGCGAATCTCTCTCAGATCTAGCTTTTTTTAAAGTCTCTTCATTATCGGATTGTAAAGAAGCCATTTCTTCTTTAGCTTTTTCAGCAGAAAGCAATGCGTTTTTTATTCCTTCTTCTCTTTCATTCACAGCATCCAAAATAGGCTTCCAAGCAAATTTCTTAAGTAAAAGAATTAAGAAAATGAATATCACTGTTTGCCAAAAAAACAAACCAATCGAAAATTCAGTTATAAGTTTTTCCATTTTTTTTCAATATTAAATTATCTTTTTACAGCACGCTTTCCAATGGTCGGCTGTGCTGTAAAAAGTTTTGATAATTGACTATAGTGCAAAAAGTGCAGCAAAGCCTATACCTTCAACAAGGGCAGCTAAAATAAGAGCAGCAACTTGAATTTTTCCACTAGCATCAGGCTGACGTCCGATAGCTTCCATAGCTCCCTTTCCTGTCAATCCGATTCCAATTCCAACTCCAATTACTACTAATCCTCCACCTACGATTACTGGTATTTCCATATTTATATAATTTTAATTAAACATTCTTTTTTAATGATCCTCCTCCGCAACTGCAAATCCAAAATACAATGCTGATAGCATTGTGAAAATATAAGCTTGTAATAACGCTACTAAAATCTCAATAATAGAGATAAAAAAAGCTAGTCCAAACGATAAACTTGAGCCAAGATATCCTTTGAAAATAAACATCAACCCAATTAAACTGTAAAGCACAATATGCCCTGCTTGAATATTAGCATATAATCTAATAAGCAGTGAAAATGGCTTAATGAAAACACCTAAAAGTTCTATTGGAGCCAATACTATTTTTATCAAGACAGGTACACCTGGCATCCAAAAAATATGCCCCCAATAACTTTTATTTGCTGTGAAATTTGTAATTATAAACGTGAGCAGCGCTAACGAAAAAGTAACTGCAATGTTTCCAGTTACATTGACTCCTAGTGGTGTTAGACCTAACATGTTTAAAAACCAAACAAAGAAAAATACTGTTAGTAAAAAACTCATGTAGTTTTTATATTTCTTTTCTCCAATATTTGGGATTGCAATTTCGTCTCTGATATATAAAATTATTGGCTCAAAGAATCTGCCCAAACCTTTTGAAATCCCTTTATTTTTAGCAAATGATTTCGCTAATCCTGAAAAAAGCAAAAACATTAAAATTGCAACAAGAATAATGGAAGCAACATTTTTTGTTATTGAAAAATCAAGTGGAGTTTCGTTTAAGGGATGATGATCGCTGTCATAATCGAAAACACCTTCTTTATTGGTTTTATATATTTTACTATCGTGGTAATTTAACTTGTAATAGTTTCCGTTACTTTCAACTACTTTCTTTCCGTGTTTTAGAGCTGAAGACATGAAAAAATGAAATCCATTGTCGTATAATATGACTGGAAGAGGAATTTCTATATAAACCTTTTTACCAGTTTCTTCGTCAACCCAAGATGTAATTGAGTAAGAATGGCTGTCTTTTAAATGATGAGTAATATATTCTTTTATTTCTGTTTTAAGACTTCCTTCTTTCTTAGGGTCTTTTATTTTATTGTCATTTGGAGCTGCAGAAATTGTAAGCCCAAAAATCAAGGCAAATATTATGATTATAGAATGTTTTAAATTTTTCAACTTAAGCCTTGCTTATTGGATTAAAATATGTGCGCAAATGTAAGGTTATTAACTAAAAAACAAAAATTAAGAAAGAAGAAAATTTAAAGAATATTAATTTATTTTTTTTAGTTGTTTTATTAAGATGTAAAACGACAATGCCACCCCTATTAAAGTCAAGGTAATTGTAAAGGTTTTATCATAATTATGATTTCTGTCAATATACTTTCCAAGTGAAGCTGAACAAAAAATTGTAACACCCATTTGGGTTACAAGACCAATAAAAACAATAAAAGGGTTACGCTGTTTTTTCAGAATGCGTTTTTTCGGTTGAAGAGAGAGCCTTCATTTTTTTTGCGCCTTTCATCGAAATGCTTGCGTCAACATTTGCTCCAGACTCAACTGCTAACTTACCTGCTACAACCTCCCCTTCAATTCTAGCTGAAGATTTTAATGATAAAATACCTGAAACATCTAAGTTGCCTTTAATAGTTCCTGCAATATCCGAGTTTTCACAAACAATCTTTCCAGAAACAACACCTTCCTCGCCAATAACGACTTTCCCAGAGGTTGAAATAGTCCCTTCAACTTTTCCGTCAATTCTAAAATCTGCTTGAGAAGTTATGTTACCAACAATTACTGTTGTTTTTTCTATAATATCAATTTTATTTGATTCTCTATTTTGTTGCATCTGTTTGTTATTTGATAAATTAAACGCCATATTATTAATTCAAGTCTAAAGTCTTGTAAATCAGTATGTTTTTATACTGGGAGGACAAAGCTACAAAATTATTTTTAAGTCGTAATTCGGGGTTTTTAACAGTTATTTTTAAAGCTGCATCCTCTGCTTTTTCTTTAGTTTCAAAATCGTGAATGACCAGCAGTTTGTTTTGATAATTATACACGTCAAAAGAGACCCTATTATTATTCAAATCGCTGATTATTCTACTTTTAATTTTTGAAAGTTCGCTTTTATTAAAATCTGTATTGCTTACAATAAATATTAGCTTAAAACCTTTTGAAGCCTTTAAGCTGCTTGGCTTTTTCCATTTTCTGTCAATCATAGAAACAGTTTTCTTTAAATCAATAGCGGTTTTATTATCTGAGTATTTTTTTGAAATTTCTTTGAGAAGCTCAGTGTATTTTTCTATACCCTCTAATCTTCCATAAGACTGAGCTCTAAGTAATTCCAGATCAACTTTAATTCCTTCTTTTTCAACAATATCAATATTTAAGTCTACTGATTTTATAATTTTTTCAAAATCTTGATTGTTAAACATTTTAGCCAAACTGTCTCTAAGAGCTAAAGATTTGTTTTCATCCATTAATATGTTTGGATCTTTTAATAAAATTTTTGCAAATCTAGAAAGTGAATCGCTGGCTATAATGTCCTTTTTAATTTCTATATATTTTTCATTGTTTTGAATCTTATACAATTTATAAAGCAAATATTTGGCTTTGGTGGCTCTGTTTGAATTTAGGTGTTTAGACAAATATTGAATTAAAACGGTTTCTGCGAGCTTATAATTTTTGTACTTAAAAACGTATAATTCTGCCAACTCCAGTTTAGATAAGTCCATAAGATTGTTGAGACTATCTTTTTGAAATTCAGAAAAGGGTATGTCTTTGTATAGTGCTAAAAATTGAGTTTCATTTTCAGAAATAACTTCGCTGGCATTCTCCTCGCTAGAAATGTTATTGGACGATATATTCTTTTTTAATATCGACTTTTCAGATCTCCAATAAGTATTACGTTCTCTGTTTCCCCAAACAGTCTTAAAAGATTCGATTCCTAGGGTGACTATTTTGTCGTTATAAAAATAAAAATCAGTTTTTTTAAAAGCTACGTCTTGTCTTGCTTTGATAGGATTTGATTTTTCAGATTGTTGTTTGTTTTCTAAACTGATTGATTTTAAAATTTTATCTAACTTTTTTTTATTATAGCTTGAAATTCTTATTAAACTATCATAAAAAATCAGATTTTCTTCTAAATCAACAACTTTTTGAATTCCCTTCTTTTGTCTTTCGTAAAACCAAAATTCTTTGGATTTTTTATCTAAAACCTGAAGTGTACTGTCTAAATATCTTCCTGCCGTTAAGAAATTTGTGTCGTTAAAATTTAGTTCAGAAAACTTTATGTAAGCTTTTGATTTTAATTTTTTATCTGACGGGTTTTCTTTTATCGACAGGTTTAAAAAATTCTTTGCCATGGCAACTGAGTTGTTAGAGAAAAGAAGTTTAGAATAATTGTAATAAATTTTATCCAAGTAGGGTTTGTTTTCTTCATTTTTAATCAGTTTCAAAAATTCCTTTTCTGATTCTGAAGAACTTGAATATAAAAGGGTTCTGACCTTTGCGTTGATAAAAATATTTCTTGAAATTTTTCTTTTAAAGTTTAAAATTTTATTGAAAGTGGTTTTTGCAGAATCTGTTTCATTTTGTTTTTCATACAATTGACCTTTTATATATAAAAGTCTTGCTTTGTGATTTTTATCTTCGGAGTTTCTTTGAGCAAATTCAAGAGTTTTCAAAGCTTCACTAGTTTTGTTGAGTTTTAAATACGCCATAGACAATACAGAGTTGGCTTTTGCAACAATTTCTATACTGTTTTTTTTATTCTTTAAAAGTTCTTGCAGAAGTTCAACAGCTACAAGCTCTTGCTCTAGACGAATGTTAGATCTTGCTTTCCAAATAACAGACTCCTTCCAAGCTTGATTATCAATATTTAATTTGTACACTTGATTAAAAGCGTCAATTGCCTGTACATATCTTTGGTCTAGATATCTTGCTTTTCCAAGCATTAAATACGCTTCTTGCGTTTTAGGGTTGTATTGTACTCCGTTAATTAGCATGGAATGTTTTTGAATGGCTTTGGCTGCTTTTTCCTCAGCTTTCAAAAAATTTTTATTTTCGAGACCGTCAACAGTAATGATTTTTTTTGTAGACTCGATTGGTTCAACTGGCAAAATTTCCCAAAAGTCTTCTTTATAGGATTTTAAAAAACTTTCTTTGCCTTCTTTAATTGATTCGTTTCCGTTAAATAAAACATTAAACGTGGAAACTGTTGAATGATACCGCTTATTTAAGGTTTTGTTTTTCTGAGTTGAACAACCCAAAAATAATATTATGATAACTAATGATGTTACTTTTTTCAAACTTATGTTTCATTAATTAAAAAGCCTTAGCTTCTTTATTAATCAAAATAATGAAATTTAATTTTATTATCCCTTGAAATAAGCTTCTAATTCTTTAAGGGTTTCCTTATTTGTCTTTATGTCTTTTATAAGTTTCCCTTTTTCAAGAAGGACGATTCGGTCACAAACTTCAGTAACGTCTTGAATATCGTGACTTGAAACAAGTACAGTTGTGTCTTTATACCTGCTTAAATCTTTTATTATTTCTTTGAGCTTAATTTGTGTAGAGGGATCAAGATTTGCAAACGGCTCATCTAAAATTATAACTTTTGGCTCTCCAATTAAGGCCGCTATTACACCTACTTTTTTTTGATTTCCTTTAGAAAGATCTCTTAAATATTTCTTTCCTCCTAAAATCTCGCCGTGGAAAAAATCTTCAAATTTTAAAACAAAATTATCTACTTGAATTTTTGAAAGCCCTCTCAGTTCACCAATAAAGTAAAAATATTCCTCGGGCATTAAGTATCCAATTAAAAAGGTCTCGTCTAAAAAAGCTGTTGTAAAAGACTTCCAGTTTTCACTTGAAGAAACTTCAACGTCATTATTAATTACTTTTCCTTTTGTTGGTTTTATTAAATCCAGTAAACAACTAAAAAGCGTTGTTTTTCCCGCTCCATTATTTCCAATTAACCCAAAAGTTTGACCAGATGGGATTTCTAGTGATAGAATGTCTAATACGGTTTGTTTTGAATATTTTTTAGTGAGATTTTCAATTTTAATCATAACAACTAATTTGTTTTGTAGGCTTTAAGTGTTGAATATTTTTCTGTTTTGTAAGCTTTCATAATAAGATTAAATGCAATAGGTTTTAGAAGTATTCCAAGCGTTCCTAAGGCAGCAACAGCCAAGCACCCTGTAAAGTGATCATAATATTGACTTGTAAAAGAATAAACCAAAACAGGTAAAAGAATTTGAGGAAACCCAACCAGCATTGTTTTAGCGTTAAATGCTTTTTTGTCTCCAAAAGCGTTAGCGCTTGAATTTAAATCAATTGGAGATTTTGTGTAAGCGCCTGCCCAGAGCGTCAAATAGCCATTCACTCCTATATTATAAAAAGCTCCTGCCAAAACAGCATAGATAGCGTTTACTCCAAAAAAAGAATAAATAAATGATGCAAGGACAGTTGAGATTAGGGCTCCTATTACCATAAGTGACCACTTCGAATTTAAATATTCTTTATACTCAATATTTTGAGTCATCATAAGCGGATAATATTGGCTGTCCCAACTAGGCACAAACGAGCCGAACATGAACAGAAATCCTCCAGTTGAAAAAAGATATCCAAAAAAACTCATTGCTGCTGCAAAATCATCGCTCGCCAGTTCTGAATAAGTACTCTCCTGAGAAGCAAAAACAAGGCCATAAAAAAGAAATCCTATGCCCATATAAACAGCTGTTCTCGCTCTCTTAGATCGTTTTAATAGCCGTAAATCGTTTTTAATAAATGTTGCAGTTTTGCCAAATCTATCTAGAAAACTAAAATCTTCCATTTTGGCTTCTTTAGTTTTTACCTGTAAACCTGTGTCAATATGCAGGCCGCCAAGTAAATACTTCTTTACATAGTCGTAAAGCCAAAAAACTAATAGCCAGGTTGTAGTAGTTGCATAAGGTGCAGAGTAAAATAAATAGAAAAACTGTTCAGAATATTCGGTAAAATCTACAATAGAATAATACTCAAGTGCTTTTATTAGAGCCAAAACCCCTCCAATTGTGTAAAGTAATTTGTCTTTGTTGTTTAATAGAAAATTGAAAAAATTGGTAACGTATATAAGCCCTATTATATTAATATTCCAAAATATTAAGCCTATGACGTCAAATTTCCCAGTTTGTGCAAGCAAAAATGAAAAGGGAATTAAAAAAAAGAGCGGAAGAATATTAAAATACGTTAAAACAGTTTTTAAAAGAGAAAATCGAACAATTTTCGTTTTTAAAAGAGGAGTTAACAGTAAGGCTTTAATGTTTAATACTGGAAGTGACTGAATAAAATAACGCATAACAATCAAGTAAGCAAATACGTAAATTAATTGTTTGTTAACGTACAAAAAAGGGGCTACAGAGTCTTCTTTAAGAGGAAACTCAGCCAAAGGCCCTCCGTAGGAAGATGCAATTATTCCCATCATAAAAGCCATAAAAGCAAAGTAAATTATTCCAAACCATTTAAAAATTTTACCAACTAATTTGCCTCCAACAGCTTTTCCCCTGTTAAATTCTTTCCATTGTAATCCAAACATTAATTTAAACATCGAGCTAATATACATATTTAAAAGCATTCTGACAAGAATGTTTTTTGGTTGGTTTTGATTGATTTCGTTTATTATATTTGAAAGAAAAAAATTGAAAAATACTCATTCCTTAATAGTTTCAAATATAAGACAAGAAACTCTAAATTCAGTTGTGATCTCTTTTGAAATTCCACCTAATTTAAAAAAACAATACGCTTTTGAAGCTGGTCAATACCTAACCCTTTCTGCAAACATTAAAGGGGAACAAATTAAAAGATCTTATTCTATTTGCAGCCCCCCTAAAAGTCAGAATCTTCAGGTGGGTGTTAAGGCTATTGAAAATGGTGTTTTTTCAAACTATGTTAACGATGCTTTAAGGCAAGGTGATTCAATTGATGTAACGATTCCAGAGGGAAGATTCGTTCTTGAAAATAGCGCTTCCGCCAACTACTGTGCTTTTGTTGCTGGGAGCGGAATCACGCCTTTAATGTCTATTGTTTCAGACGTTTTAGAAGACAACGAAAACAGTATTTTTGTTTTGGGATACGGAAATAAAACAAAAGCCAGCACAATGTTTTCTAGTGCTATTAATGAGTTAAAGTCTAAATACCCTAAGCGGTTTTTCTGTTATAACATTTACAGTCAAGAAAACAATTCAGATGCGAATTTTGGTAGAATTGATTCTAGTTTTATAAACTATGTTTTAAAACAACATCCTCAAATTGACTTTCAAAAGGTTCTGTTGTGCGGCCCTGAAAACATGATAGAAAACAGTAAAGAAGTTCTTGAAAAATCAAACTATCCTAGTAGCAAAGTTCTTTATGAATTGTTTTACTCAAAGTCTGATACTAGTGTTAGCGAAAGCGGAAGTGGATCTGCTGCTAAAATAATCTATGACCAAGAAACGATAGAGCTTGATGTTCCAAAAAAAATGACAATTCTAGATGCTGCTCTACAAAAAAACATAGACGTTCCTTATTCTTGTCAAGGAGGGGTTTGTTCATCATGTATTGCAAAAATTACTGTAGGGTCAGCAACGATGATTCAAAATAACATCTTAACAGATTCTGAAATTAAGGAGGGGCTTGTTTTAACATGTCAAGCAATCCCAGAGACTAAAGAAATAACCGTTGATTTCGACGACGTGTAGTTGTTACACAACCTTATTAACAGCCAAGATAACATCGTTTACATCAATTGTTCTCATTACATTTTCATAGCCTTTTGGTGTTTTATTACCATAGGCCGATGTTGGTACTAAAGGATATTTTTCTCTGTCTGATGTAAGTTCGTTTTCAGGTTTTGAGAGGAATGGCGCATATCCTGCAAAAGGATGAGTCAGTCCCCATAAAGAAATTACAGGCACATTATAATTTGCTGCAAGGTGTCCGTTAGCAGAGTCCATAGAAATCATAGCACTTAAATTAGAAATGATTTCAAGTTCACTTGATAATGAATTCAAAACATAGCATCCCAAAACATTCGGATAGGCCTTGGTCCAAACTTTTAAAATGTCTGTTTCGTATTTTCCGTTTCCAAATAAAAAAACATAATGTTCGTTCTGTAAAAACCCCACTACTTTTTGCATCAGATCTAGTGGATATATTTTTCCTGTAAATGATGCAAAAGGGGCTATTCCAATTTTTTTCTTGCCGCGTTCTAATTCCGACAAAAAGTTTTGTGTGTTCTCTGTGATTATTTTAGGTAAGGGAAATTCATGAGAGGTTAAGTCAATATTAAATCCTAACCTACAAAACACTTCGCTGTATCTGTACTGGGTTGGAATTAATGGTTTGAGCACTTTATTAGATTTTCTAAAGAGTCTTTTTTTATCTGACCTTAACTTATTTATTTTTTTAATTTTTATAAATCTAAGCTTAAACAAAAAAGAAAGAAAGTGCGTTCGAATTACTGAATGCAAGTCGGCAATATGAGTTGGTTTTAAGCTTTTTAATTCTTTATAAAGCTTATAAAGGCCTTTTAACCCTTTGTGTGAATTTTTAAAATCCGTTGCCAAAAAGTTAATGTTTTTAAACTCAGTAAAAAAAGGCTTATAGAATCCGTTTGTAACTATTGTTATATTTAGGTCTGGATAATCTTTGGTTAAACACCTCAAAGAAGGAATCATCATAGCAACATCACCCATAGACGAAAATCGCAGTATAAGAAGGTGTGTCATAAAGGGTTTATTTTTTAGCCTTATAAAGTACCGGATTTAATTCTTCGTCGTTATACATTTTCATTTGTTTATAAATTTTCATGTATTTATTTCCTTTTTCAATGTCGTCAATAAGCTGATCAATTGCTTTGCTTAAATCAAGTTTTTGTTCGTTTAAAACATCTAGTTTTTTTTGACAGCTTACTTTGTGAGACTGTTCAGCGCTTTCACGATTTACTTCTTCAAACATGTGGAATATCTTAAGGGCTAAAATAGAAAGCCTGTCTAAAGCCCAGGCAATTGTTTCAGAGTTTAATGTTGCTTTTTCATTAGGCTTGACATCTTTGTACTTGTTTAAAAAATAACCATCAATAAACTCTACAAGATCTGTTCTTTTTTGATTTGAAGCGTCAATTACTCTTTTGATTTTTAAAGCTTCTATTGGCTCAATTTCTGGATCTCTTATAATATCTTCTAAATGCCACTGAACCGTGTCAATCCAATTTTTTTGGTATAAAAGGTGTTCAAACTGATCGTTCGAGTAAGGGTTTTTGATTTCGGTTTCAACAGAGTCATTAATATGATAATCTTTAATAGACTGATTGAAAACTTGAAAAAATTCTGTGCTTTTCATTAGTTAATTTTATAAAAATCAAAGGTAATAAATCTAAAAAGAATTTTTTATCATTTTTCTTGTTGAGTAAGTAGAGTATTTGTTATTTTTGTCTAAATAATTTATGAAGATGAAAGATTTTTTTGGCCTTATTGAATATTTGTTTGTAGACATTCTTTTTGCTCCTCTTGATTTTTTAAGATCCCTTGAGCTTAAAAGCTGGTTACTGGCAAATAGCATTAACTTTATTTTTATAACGATAATAGCCTCTTTACTTGTTTACTGGATGATTCAGCTTGTAGGCTTTGATAAAAGTGGAGAAGAGGATAAAGATCCTTCAGCTCATTCTTTCTTATAAATCAAATCCAATATCCTTTCTGTAATTTTTGTCTTTGTAATTAATTTTATCAACTACTTCATAAGATTTTGATAAAGCCCGTTTGTGGTCTGTTCCTTTTGAAACAACAGACAGAACTCTTCCTCCGTTAGTAACGACATTGGTATTCACGGTCTTTGTCCCTGCTTGAAAAATTATTGTTTCTTCTGAGTTTTCTGGAATTCCTGTTATTACATTCCCTTTTTCATAAGCCTCGGGATAACCGCCGGCAACCATCACAACATTTGAATATGTGTCGTCCAAAATTTCCATCTCACAACTACTTAAAGATTCGTTTGCTGTGCTTATCATTAGGTCTAAGAAATCTGATTTAATTCTTGGAAGTACTACTTGAGTTTCTGGATCGCCCATTCTTACATTATACTCAATAACGTATGGCTCTTTTTCAACCATTATTAAACCAATGAAAACAAAGCCTTTGTAAGGGAGGTTGTCAGATTTTAATCCGTTTATTGTAGGAATAATTATTCGCTTTTCTACTTTGTCTAAAAATTTTTTGTCAGCAAATGGAACTGGTGAGATAGCGCCCATTCCACCTGTATTAAGTCCTTTGTCTCCTTCGCCTATTCTTTTATAATCTTTAGCGTACGGCAATATTTTATATGAATTTCCGTCTGTTAAAACAAAACACGAAAGTTCAATGCCGTCTAGAAATTCTTCAACAACTACATTGTGGCCTGAAGCGCCAAACTTGTTGTTTTTTAACATGTTTGTCAGCTCTTGTTTTGCCTCTTTTAAATCATCTATTATTAAGACTCCTTTTCCTGCTGCTGGCCCATCGGCTTTTAAAACATAAGGCGCAGATACTGAATCTAAATAGTCCAAGCCAGCATCTAGATCTTCTTGATTGAAGCTTTTATATTTGGCTGTGGGAATGTTGTGTTTAAACATAAACTCTTTTGAAAAATCCTTACTCCCTTCCAACATAGCGCCAGCCTTTGAAGGGCCAACCACTAAAACAGTATTAAGCTCTGGCTCATTATTAATAAAATCAACAATACCTTCAATTAAAGGGATTTCGGGGCCAACAATAACGAGATCAACAGAGTGTTCAATTATTGTATTTTTTAACTCATTAAAGTTTAAGATGTCTATATCTAAATTCTCTGCGACTTTTAAAGTCCCTGCGTTTCCAGGAGCCACATATATCTTTTCGACACCATTAGATTCTTTAAGCTTCCAGCAAAAAGCGTGTTCTCTCGCTCCAGACCCTATTATTAAAATATTCATATCACAAATTTAATTAAGTGTTTATATAATCTCACTAAAAAAAAGGTTTTATTAAAAAACTTTATTTAAAAAAAGAATACTTTATATAGAACTTTTAAAATGCTCTTTTTCAGTGTTTTAAATATATAATACTATTTATAGAACTATATTTTTTATTTACTTTCGGTTTATTTATTTATATTTGTTAAAACTATTAGAATGAATTGGTTTGTTGCTTACGCTAAAACTAAAAACGAATTTAAAGCACTAGATTTTTTTAAAAAAATTGGTGTTAATGCTTATGTTCCGTCCTATATAGAAAAAAGAGAGTGGTCTGATAGGGTTAAAAAAATTCTTGTCCCTGCGATTTCTGGTTATGTTTTTTTTGAATTAAACAAACTTAACTATGAGCTTGTTAATTCGAACCCGTATTTAAGAAATGTTTTAAGGCGGCACGGAAAAGCAATTACAATACGCTCTGAAGAAATAGAAACTCTCAAAGAAGCTCTAAATGGCTATTCAGTTTCACAAGAAATTAAACCCGGGGACTCTGTTAAAATTCTTTCTGGAGCTTTTAAAAACAGGCTTGGTTTTGTGGACTTTATTGACACCAACAATTTAAGCGTCTTAATTAATTCTATTAAAATCACGCTTTCTTTGGCAGACACTAGGCTAAAAGCAGCGGTTTAGTCTGTTCATAACGGCTGTTTTTGAAAATCTCTGTGGATTTATTAGCGAAGCTGTTTTTACAACTTAAGCATAAACTTTAAAAAAGACTCTTTTTTAAATATCTCTTTACTTGTCTTATACAATATCTGTCTTTTGTCTTTTTGTGATTTAGAAGGTATTATATGTAACTGCTGAGATCCAAAAAGTTCAAAAAACAATTCATTCATGTCTTTAATAAAGTTTTTTCTAAGCAAGGTTAGATGAGATTTTGCATATTTTTTGTTTTTTGACACCACTATGTTTAATTCAACTGAGCTAAACTCTCCGTTTCTCTCGAGAAGTTTAATGATCTGACTTTGATCGTTGTTAATTCTGATTTTATTGCCGGAAAAATAAAGCCAGTTATCATCATATTGAATTAATTTATCGATGTAGTCTTTGTATGAAAAAAGCTTAAAAACAAATACAACTAAAAACAAACACAACAAAGCAAACGCAGCTTTTCTAAAATTGCTTTTTTCAATAGGCTCTAAAACTATTGGAAAAGACTCTACAAAGGTTTTTTTAATATCATTGGTATTTAAAATTGAGAGTTTATTAACCCCTTTTATTTTTTTTATAAAAAAAAGTGAATCTGAAAAATTTAATATAGGAGAGGTGTCAATTTTATTTTTAAAAAAACTATTTGCGCCATAGTTGTAAAACTTGTTGTTGGGAAAGTCAAACGCGTTTATTCTGTTGTTGTACAGGAATGCTCTTTTGTTTTCTAAAAGAAACCCATTGTTATGAGTATGGAAAAGAAGTGGAGTTTTAGGATTGACTTCGTTTGATAGGTTTTTTATTGTTTTTAAATCCATGTCAATCACAAAAAGATCTTTTAATACAACATCTGTCATATAATTTTCTGGAAGGCTGGACCTTCCTCCTAAAACATAAAGCTTGTTGTTTTTTAAATCATAAACAGGCTTCCATCTTGAACGTGGCTGTATTTCTGACTGAGTTCTAAAAAGCTCCCATTGATTTGAAGAGAAGTCATAATATGTGGTATAGTTTTTAAAAGACCAAAAACCATATCCTCCATACATGTACATTTTGTTTTTGTAAACAAAAGTTGCTGCACCAAATTGGTTTTTTTGTTCAACAGAGTTGTCAATTCTAACAATACTATCTTTTTTTAACTGAAGGACAGGACCCCCTCCGTTTAGAACAAAATAGGTGTTTTTTTCAGTCTGGACTACTTTAAAATTGGAGTTGTTGAATCCTTTTGGGTGAAATAAAATTACACTGTCTCTTTTAGAAGACCTTGTTTTAAGTTTATTTTTAGTCCACTTGCCTTTTTCAAAAACATAATCGTTTAAATAATTTAAAACGTGTGCTTTGTTGTCAGTTGATTTAAAAAAAATAAAGTTATCATCAAGTTCTGACGGAAGATCATATTCTTGTGCGCTTATAAACCCTTGTACTGTTAAAAATAAAAACAAGTAAAAAAACTTATACATTACTCAAATATAACACTAACATGTCTGAATTAATTTTAAACTTATCTTTTTTTTTTATTACTCTTATTGTGTCGTTTTATTTAAATGGATATATAAATAAGGTTTTTGTTGGGAATAAGCTTACAGATCCTGTAAACGAAAGATCCTCTCATAAGTATCCAGCCACTAGGTCGGGTGGGATTTCTATTTTTTTTACTGTTTGTCTAGCTTGTGCTTTTGGCATATCAACAGGACAGCTTTCTATTCCTTTATATGCTTTATTAAGTGTGTTTTTTTTAACATTCACTGGTTTTGCAGATGATTTAATCAATATTCGATATAGAGAGAAATTGTTTTTGCAGCTTTTTGCTGCTGTTTTAATGTTTCAAACAGGATATAGCATCGATTCATTCCATGGTGTTTTTAACATTTATGAATTGCCTTGGTGGCTAGAGTTTGTGTCTAGTGTTTTTGTTTTTGTTGTGGTGGTGAACGCATTAAATTTAATCGATGGTTTAGATGGTTTAGCTTCATTTATATCCATTAAATTCTTTCTTGTCACAGGCGGAATAATTCTTGTTTCTAAACCTGAATGGTTTTTGTTTTTTATTATAATTATTAGTGCTTTACTTGGGTTTTTGTGGTTTAACTTCAATCGAACCCGGAAAGTGTTTTTAGGGGACTGTGGCTCTTTGTTTATTGGGTCTATAATGGCTTTTTTGATATTTTATTTATTAGACTCCGAAAGCGCTCTTGTTACAGATAATTTAATTTCAAGACCACTTTTAACAGTTTTACTCCTTTTATACCCGTTGATTGATACATTAAGAGCTTTTCTTATAAGAGCTTATAACAATAAATCCCCTTTTGTTGCGGACAGGGTACATCTTCATCATAGGTTGGCAGACAAAGGCTATCAGCACTGGCAAGCTTCAGTCTTAACTTTTTCTCTTTCAACTTTTATATTGGTGGTTAATGTTCTATTATTCTCTACAATTGGTTTGTTGGGTGGGGTGGCTTTAACCGTTGTTTTGCTTACCGTTTTTTATTATACTTTTTTTAAATGAGAATTCTTCAATTTCTATTCTTTTTGAGTTTGCCTTTTAATTGGCTTATTGGTCAAAATTCAGACGATACAATAAAATTGCTTGTAAGTAAAGACTCCGTCTCTTTTTATTCTTTTAACAAAAAAGGCGTTAGCGAATACACTGTGCTAGAATCTAAAAAACTCTCGAAAAAGTATATTGAATACTCCAAGCCATTTCCAGAAGAGTTAAAACTTGTTGAACTTGACGTTCTTGCGCCTGTGGTTTCTGAAGACGGGAGTGTTTATTTTTTATATCCTGGAGGGGGTGTTTTATTTAAATATTTTAACGGTTTGTTTGAAAGAATTGACGAAAGTTTTGCTCACAGAAATCAGTTTTCTGGTTATTTTTTTGAATATAAAAAAGAACTTTATCTATTGGGGGGGTATGGCTACTGGAAAGCCAACAGCTTGTTAATTAAGTTTAATTTTGAAGTTAGAAACTGGGAGCTTGTTAGCGCGCTTGGGCAAACACCCAAAAACGGAATTAATAACGGCTCTTTTGTTTTAGACAAAAACAAATTACATGTTTTTGATTTTTACACTCGTGTGGATGACTTAAATGTAAAAAACAACAGTCATTATGTTTTAGACCTTGACCAAATGCTCTGGAAAAAAGAAGGTGCCCTAAACAACACGCTATTTAATGAAAGCAAAAAAGAGTATGAGTTACAAGCTGAATTTGGAAACTCTCTTTTACAAAAAAATGTAGATGAATGGCCTTTAAGAATTATTACTCCACGTGATAATCAAATACGTTTTTATAACGCTGAGCAGTTACATAATGTAAATAGTTTGGCTATTGTTGTGGGCAAAAACATTGTTTATCCTGTTCTTTCTGCTGACAGAGAATATGAAACTCTAATTGTAAGGGATTTATATCATAACATTACTTTGATAAACGAAGAATACCTCACAAATGACTTTAATTTATTTACAAGTTATTTTATTTATGCAGGTGGTTTTTGTCTATTATTAATTCTTCTAACGTTTGTTAAATTTAAAAAAGAAAAGCTTGTGTTTTTTCTTTCCGAAAACAACTTGAGCGGGCTTAACAAAACAATTCCAATTGATAAGGATGAAAGATTTGTTCTTGAGTTAATACTAAAAGAAAGAAAAATTGATAATTCCCTTCTTTTAAATTATTTCAAAAACAGCAAAATCAGCAACGATGCATCGGTAAAACGAAAAAACAAAGTTATACAAGAGTTAAATCAAAAAGCTTTAGAAAAATTTGAAATTGTTCTTATAATTAAAAATTCAAAACAAACCGATTCTAGACAGACCGTTTATTGTTTAAATCCAAAAATAGAACTATAGCCTCTATATCTTTTTAAAAGAAACCATTTTCTCCACAATTAACCTGTCGTTTGAGAGTCTAGGCAATTTATTTTGCCCTCCTAATTTACCTTGTGTCTCCATGTAATTTTTAAAACCGTTTTCTTTAACAACAACAATTTCTAACGGCTTAAGCACTTTTCCTTTTACAAGATCAGAATAATAACTATTTATTTTTTTTAGATTATTATCAATTTTTTTAGACAATACTTTAATCTCCGCTAAAGAAATCTTTCCTTCAAATTCAATCCACCACTCATGAAAAGGCAAGCCTTTTTCTGGATTAATAAATGGGGCAACAGTAAACTCTTTTACTACTATTTTTGTTTCGTCTGCCGCTTTTTTTAATGCTTTTTCAACTTCACTTCCAATTACGTGCTCTCCAAACGCAGAAATAAAATGCTTATATCTTCCTGTAACGATTATTCTGTAAGGGCTTAAAGAAACAAAAGCTACGGTATCTCCAGTATTATAACCCCACAAGCCTGCGTTTGTTGAAATTATTAACACATAATTTTGGTTAAGTTTAACTTCTTTAATTGAAAGTCTTTTTGGATTGCTTTTTGACATTTCTAAAACTTCTATAAACTCATAAAAAATTCCTGAGTTTAACTGAATTAAAAGTCCTTCACTTCTTTGAGAATCTTGATAAGCAAAAAAGCCTTCTGAAGCAGGGTAATACTCTATGCTGTCTATGTTTTTTCCAATGAGTTTTTTAAAAACACTTTTATAGGGAGAAAAATTAACTCCACCATAGACAAAAAGACTAAAATCAGGAAAGATTTCAGATATTGTTTGTTTTCCAGACAGAGATATAAGTTTTTCAAAATACATTACAACCCAAGGAGGAATCCCTCCGATTGCCGCCATCTCTTCTTTTATAGTTTCTTGCGAAACCTTTTCTACTTTTTTTTCCCAATCTTCAATACAGTTTGTTTTCCAACTAGGCATTGTGTTTTTTTTTAAAAAGGCTGGTGTGTAGTGCGCAACAATTCCTGAAAGTCTGCCGGTTTTTATCCCGTTTAAATTCTCAAGAACAGGACTGCCTTGTAAAAAAATTATCTTTTTATTTAAAAACGCAGTGTTGTTTGTTTCTAATATGTAATGCATTGTTGCCTCCACAGACCCTTTAATATGAAAAGGCATCGAGTCTTTAGTAATTGGAATGTGTTTTTCGCCAGAGGTGGTGCCCGATGTTTTTGCAAAGTAAATTGGTTTTCCGGGCCATAAAATATTTTTTTTACCCTGAACAACCTTGTCAATATATGTTTTAATTCCTTCATAATCTCTGATAGGAATTTCTTTTATAAAATCTCTGTAATTAGAAATTTTATCAAAATTATGATCTTTACCAAATTTTGTTTTTTTTGCTTTAGAGATTAGTTTTTTCATAACTTTCTCTTGAGTCTCTACAGGTTTATTAGACCATTTTTTGGTTTTTTTTACAACATACTTTGCGTAAGTCTTAACAAGGATTTCTTTAATACTACTCAAAACTAATATACTCTAAAGGATCTACAGGATTTCCGTTGTTCCAAAGTTCAAAATGCAAATGAGGCCCAGTGGTTAGCTCTCCGGTATTTCCAGAAAGGGCAATTGCTTGGCCAGACTTTACGTAATCCCCTTGAGATATTAGTCCCGAAGAATTGTGTTTGTATACACTAATAAGATTAAAAGAGTGTTCTAAAACAATCACAAACCCAGTATCTATTGTCCATTCCGAAAGGATAACTTTACCATCTGAAACTGCTTTTACAGGTGTATTTGTTACTGCTGGGATATCAACCCCAAAATGTTTTTCACTGATGTCAAAAGCTGATGAAATCTTTCCAGAAATAGGGCTATATAAAACATACTCCACATTTGGACTTGCGGATTCTATTGTATTAAACCTGTCTTCTTTTTCAACAAGGTTTCTAAGCAAAGAGTCTTGTTTGTTTGTTTTAAAATCAAGTTCAGAAACATCAACTTTTTTTAAAATCATTTCTTGATTAATCTCTTCTTCTGTGATTTCTCCTAAAATAACAGACCCAACAGAGTTTATGAAAGTTTGGTTTTTATTTACTACACGTTCTAATGAATCTAAAAGCTCGATGTTTTTTATTGCGTTTTGCCTTAAAATAGTCGAGTCGTAACCTGGAATGTATTCCTTTACAGATGTAAAAGCAATGAGCCCAACAGTTAAAACAATAAGCGTAGCTGATACTAAAGCTATTAACAAAAAAATGTTTAGTTTATTTAATTTGTATGAAAGTTTTTCTTCATAAGTGTCTTCGTTTAAAACCACTAGCCTGTACTTATTTAAAAGCCTGTCTTTAAATGGTTTTTTTTCTTTTTCTTTCACAACACAAATATAGTGAAGAGCCAACAATATTATTTAGATATATTCTTTAAGGTTATTCTATTTTTCTTTATACTTTTGTATAAATACATTAATAATGATTTTATCTAATATGTTTTTAGCAATTGGCCCGGGACAAATAGCGCTTATCGCTGTTGTTCTTCTTATAATGGTTGGAGGAAAAAAAATTCCAGAACTAATGAAAGGTCTTGGAACTGGAATAAAAGAGTTTAAGAAAGGTGTTAAGGAAGAGGAGTCTAAAGAAATTAAAAAAGAGGATTAACTTCTTTTTTAATTTTAAAAAACTTTTAACGATCTAACTATAGCTTCCAATTCGACAAGATATTCTCTTTTTCTAACTGAGGGTGAAAACACAAACCCTTCTATAACTAGAGTCCTGTTGTTTTTCGAGTCTTTAATATAGTAATTTAGAAAAGGTCCTGCCATATAATCGTTAACCACCTCCCAAGTTCCTCTTGTCTCAAAAGTGTTTAACGAGCTTACTTTTGTCTTCAAAAAATAGGGTTCGTACGCTTTCTCTGTAATTAGGTAAGAGTCTTTATTTCTTCCTGGAACAAATGCTTTTCCAATCGAATCTCTCAAAGCAATAATGCTTTCAAGGTTCGGGTTCTTTTTATACAAAGGCAGTGTGTATATTAATAAATTAACGCTACCTTTTTGTGTTTCTCTTTGGAACCAAAACTTGTTATTGTTTTCTTTTTTAAAAAGTTTATATCCTGAAGACATTGTAAGGCTAATCCCAATAGAATCAAGTGCTTTTGTTTTTAAAATAGAGTTTTTTATTCTTTTTTGTTTTTCTTTTATTTCGTTTGCTTTAAAAACAGAAATTGCTTTTTGAGAAATTTTATTTATTTGTTTTAAAAGACTCTTGTTTGTACTTGCCTTTATGTAGACTATTTTTTGGGGTGATGCAAACTTGTTAGACTCAATATAGGCGGTGTCTTTTTTTGATTTAGAAATCACAATAATATTTCTGCTCTCTCTTGTAAAATCGGTGAATATTGACGGTGGGATTTGGTTTAACGTAAACAAAGGCTCTTGTTGAGGAAGGCCAAGGAATTCGCTAGAAAAAACCTTTTGCAGCTCTTTTCCAGGCGATTCTTTCCAAAGTTTATTGTCAATTACCACAGAAATAGTGTGAATATTTCCGCTCGAAACTGGTTTATATGCTGTCGCTGTAGAGTCGCAACCCACAATAAAAACACAGAGCATGAAAAGAATTTTTTTGTACATTTTTATTGTTCTAAAGCTTTAATTCCAGGTAGAGTTTTGCCTTCTAGGCTTTCTAGCATCGCTCCTCCGCCAGTTGAAACATAGCTAACTTTATTGGAAAAATTAAATTGTTTAACTGCCGCAACAGAATCTCCTCCTCCAACAAGGGAGAATGCGCCAGAGGATGTGCTTTTAGAAACAAAATCACCAACCGCTACAGTTCCTTTAGAAAAAGTTTCCATTTCAAAAACACCAACAGGGCCGTTCCATAAAATAGTTTTACTAGATTCTATTGCTTTTTTAAAAATCTCTAAAGATTTTGGCCCAGCGT